>OATU01000023.1_pt1 | contig 157896 bp, 154 predicted proteins | sample 1516711 | NCBI WGS metagenome assembly OATU01 (sample SAMEA2579971, study PRJEB22360) | human gut metagenome | biome: human gut; feature: human-associated habitat; material: faeces | place: Denmark | collected 2008/2010 | reverse complement strand
GGATAAAAATAAAAAGACATGAACCTAAGATTATATCTTAAGTTCATGCCATTGGAAGGATTATTCCCCCATGTAAAAAGAGTGAATGGTGTAAGACAGTTTAGTGAAATTGAAATTGAAACATTACGTGTTATTGATTGTTTAAAAAGATCCGGCTTAGAAATTAAAGATATAAAAGAATATATAGCTTTATGTTCTTTAGGAAATGCAACTTTAAAACAAAGAAAAGCAATCTTTGAAAAACAAAAAGAAGAAGTCTTACAAGAAATGGAAAAACTTCAAAAAGTTCTTTCTATGCTCAATTATAAATGTTGGTATTATGATCAAGCTATTGAAAAAAATGATGAAGCTTATGTTCAAGCACTTTCATTCAATCAACTTCCACCACAAATCCAACAATACTATAAACATAGTCATGAAGATTATTAGAAGTGAAAAAGAAAATACTCATTACTTTATCAATTATTTTGATTCTTTGTATGGTGGTTTTGGTTTTTATGTAAATGATTATTATCATGCACAAACTGATGCTTTAGAAATCTTAAAGCATCAAGAAGTAAAACAAGTAAATTCCAATCTTATTACTTTATCTCCTTAAAAGACAAGTGATGTGGGTATTATTTTCTACCCTGGAGCTAAAGTAGAAAATACAGCTTATCTTCCTTTACTTGAACAACTAGAAAGGAAAGGTTATAGCTGTTATTTAGTTAATAAGCCTTTTAAGATGGCTAAATGCAGCTAATAAAATTATGGATAAGTATCCAAATATAAAACATTGGCATATTTGTGGACATTCTATGGTTCTTTAAATACCAGCATGAAAAAGAATATTTTCTGGTAGCCATACTAACTTTGGCAACTATGGTCATCAAAAAGATGATGCTAAAGCCACTATTTCTCGAAAAAACCAACAAAGTCAAACAATTAAAGCAATAGATCAATTTATTAAAAAAAGACTGAATTAATCTTCAGTCTTTTTCATGTAGTCATTTAAATGAATACCATTTTTTAAAGCTTCAATGACATGATCTTTATCAATCACATTTTCTACCTTTTCATCTAAAATCATTCCAATAAAACGTGCATCATCATCAATTGTAAAAGGCCAATAGAAGTAGAAGTGATTTCCATCTTTAAATTCAAAACGATAATCAAGAACATACCAATCTCTTGCAATCGGTGTTCCATAACTTTCATAACGATGATTTAGAATCAATTCAACACTTTGAATATCTTCATACTTATAAGATTGCATATATTTTTCCGCTTTATTAAATAAAACACCGTAGTAATATTTTAAATTATTAAGATATCCATGAAATTGATAATAACGAATCCCATCACTTAAAAATTCTACCGATTGATTCATTGTTTGATCTAATGGCATTTTTAACCATATTTGTGAAAATTGAAATTCTGTCGCAACAAAGATATTTAAAGATATTTATAAAAAGAATCATTAATAAAACAAAGATAATGATTAAAGCTGTTGTCTTTTCAAGGTTTTCATCAAAAAAGGAAGCAGCACAAATCCACATAATAAATGATGGGGTGATTGCGGCAGGAATCTTATATAAGAATTTTCTTAATGCAAGTTTCTTTGTAAGTCTTCTTCCAAGAGATACAGTATCTGTTGTTTTTTGATAACCTAATTTATAATTCTTCGCTTCTCTTTGGATTTGTTGTAAAGCTGGTAACATTGGTAGATCTTTTCTTACATACATCTCGATATTTTCTTGGACTTCTTCTAAGCTTTTAATTTGTTTTTCTAAATGAATCTGATTGATTTCTAAACATTCTTTAAAATCAAGTTCATTGTTTAAGATTGCTTTTACATCATCAATCGAAATATTTAAGTTACGTAAGAACTTTACCATGATAAGTTTTTGTAAATCATCTTGGCTATAACTACGATAACCATTTTCATCCCTTTGTGGTGTAACGATCCCTTCTTTTTCATAATAGAAGATTGTATGCTTTGAAATCCCTAATTCTTTTTCTAATTCGTGTGTTTTCATAAATAACACCCCTTCCTTAACTTTATCTAACACTATAGAGTGGCTTTATAGTCAAGGCTTTTTATCAAATTTTGAATGAATTGTAAGAAATCCCGGTTGATATTTATTTTCTTGAACATAAATCCAATGATTTTTTAAATAACCATTAATAACTTCTAAAATCTTATCTGTAGGATAACTTTTACCTTCTTGTCTAAGTTCTAAACCACAACATGTACATCCACCAACACCATGAATTGAATATTCTATATTATTTTCTTTAAGCAATTGATTGATTTCGAGAATCATATTAAAGTGTACAACATTATTCATAGTATCACCTCTTTTATTTATTATAGCATATTCGCTCTTATGTAAAAAAAGAAACACAATGTGTTTCTTAATAAAAAAGGCCTCAGAAATCTGAGGTCTTGTCTTTTATAAACACATTTTATAAATATTTAAACAATCTTCTTGACTTAATGGTCGATAAGCTCTTGGTAAAGAATCTTGACCATAACATGCTTTAACTTTTAATTTATCAAATTTTTCATCTGTAATATTCATTTCACTAAGTGTTGTAGGTAAATGAAGTTCATCTTTGATGAAGTTTTGTAAAGCTTCAATTCCTGCTTTCGCATTAGCCATGTCATCACCTTGATCTTGAATACCCATCACATTTAAACCAAAACGAGCAAAGTCTCTAGCAACAGTTTCATCTTTGTTTAATAAATAAGTCATCCATTTAGGAGTAATGATTGCAAGGGCTAAACCATGAGTCATATCATAAGTTGATGAGAATTGTTCAAGCGCATGAAGTTGAGCTTGTGTCTTATATCCTGATGTACAGAAACTATTTAAAGCCCATGAAGCAGCCCATAACATTGTTGCTCTCGCTGAATAGTTTTCTGGTTCTTTCACCGCGATTGGCAATTGTTGTCGAACTGTTCTTAATAATGTTTCTACAATATTGAATTGTAACGGATATTTATCGCTATTAACAAAATAATTCATATCGAATAAGTGAGCCATGATATCAAATCCACCACAAACTGTTTGTTTAGGTGAAACACTAAATGTATTAGTAGGATCTAAGAAAGATGCTCTTGGTCTTAAGATATCTCCATTGATTCCACTTTTAACACCTTTTTCTACATTAGCAATGACACATGATTTATCCATTTCACTTCCTGTTGAAGCAATTGTAGGCATAGCAAGTACAGGTAAAGCATCATGCCAAGCTACTTTCTTTTCTACTAAATCCCAAATATTATCTGTATCTACAAGAGTTAAAGCAGCGATGGCTTTAGAAACATCAATAGTAGATCCTCCCCCAATTCCTAAAACAGCTGTAATATTGTTTTCTTTACAAATTTTTGCTCCTTTATTGACAGTTGTATGTCTTGGATTTGGTTCTACACCTGCAAGTTCATAAACTTCTACATTATTATCTTTTAATTCTTTCATGACTTTATCATAAAGTCCAATTTTTTTAATCGATCCACCACCATAAACAACAAGGACGCTCTTTCCATATTTTAAAACTTCTTCATGTAAATGACCTAATTGATCTTTACCAAAATAAACTTTTGTTGTGTTTTGAAATTGAAAATCATTCATTTTATTTTCCTCCTAATCCTCTTTCTAATTGTTGTCTACATCCATCTACATGACTTCCATGAATACTTAATCCTTTATGAACGATACTGTTTGGACAAAGTTTTTTAAGATCACTTTCACTTCTACCCATACCGCTTCCTTCATGTGAACAAATAGGATAGATATGTTTATTTGTAAAGTCATAGCTTTCTAAAAATGTCATAACAATCGTTGGCATTGTCGACCACCAGTTTGGATAACCTAAATAAATTGTATCGTATTCATCAATACTTTCTAATGGATCTAATATTTGTGGACGGGCATTATTTTTAAGTTCATCACTTGCACGCAATGTACATTCATGATAATCAAATGGATATGCATCCACTTCTTTAATTTGATAAATATCTGCATCAATCATTGTTGATAATGCTTCAGCAATGACTTGTACATTTCCTTTTTCTAAATTAACAATATTTCCCGAGAAATAATTTTCTTTATTATGCGAAAAATAAACAATTAAAATTTTACTCATTGATTTTTATCTCCTTTGTCATGTGATATGCTTTTTCTATTACATCTGTTTTTTCAATTGTGAATGTACGATCAATTAATAACTTCATTGAACCATTAAATGTGTAAAAATACACAAGTAAAGCAAAGATAATTATGTTTGCTTCTATCATCTTTTTGTACACATTGTTTTGTTTTTTTGACATACATCACATCCTAAACAAGGTTTAATATTTTGATAGTTGACGTAGACCTTTTCTGTGGTATACCTATTTTCTTCTATGCCTTTTATAAAAGCATTTGCAAGTCGATCGGTATTGCCTTTTTTTCTTGGACTACTCATTAATATAAGAACTTGTGCCATCGTGCTCTCTCCTTTTTCCACCTATATAATAAAAAAAATTAGGACTTGAAACAATTTCAATTCCTAATCATCTTCATAAGTTTTACTTATTTAAAAGCTCTTTATACATTTTCACAAATTCTTCAATATAATAATTGGTATTTTCTTTAGACCAACATGCAAAATAATTTCTTTGGATTGGTTTTCCTTTATAATGTAAGGTAATTCTTTCAATACCTTCCATTGGTTTTGGTAAATGGCCAATTTGGTCAATTGGTAAGTATCCTCTTTGACTCGCTACCATTAAACATGCTTGTTCTAATGAATCAGCATACAAAAATCTTCTTGAAAGATTAAGTGATTTCTCATAAAATTCTCTTTCTGAATCTTCTTTATCTTTAGAAACAACAAGAATACAAGACATATTTTTTAAATCATCCGTTGTAAGAATTTCTTTTTTAGAAAGTGGATTCATTGATGATATTTCTACAAAACATTCGCTATGTTTTAATTCATAATTGTAATAATCTTCATTAAATGTTCTTCTTTGTTCGCTGATTTTAACATCAATATGATGTTGGACTAAAAGTTCGAATAATTCTTCATGAGTTCCACTTACTACTGAGATATTGACTTCTGGATAAATACGATTAAATTCAACAATAGCTTGATGAAATTCACTCGTACTAAAGTTTTTAGGATAACCAATTGTTAGATTCAATTCTTGATCTTCTCCTCGACGAATTGTTTCTTCTTTAAAATCTTCGATTTCATCTAAAATCACTTTTCCATGACGATAAAAATATTCTCCTGCAGGAGTTAAAGAAAATTGTCTTTTATTTCTTTCAAATAAACGAATGCCTAATTCTTTTTCTAATGATTTAATTTGTTGAGAAATTGCTGATTGTGAAATAAAGCATTGTTCTGCTGCTTCGGTAAAGCTATGACAATCAACAATGGTAATAAAATATTTCATTTGTTTAAGTAACATGGTCTTCACCTCTTATATACTATTTTATCGTATTTTATTCATTCTTTATAACAAAATTTGTTATAATTTAGATAAAAGGGGAGAATGAAATGAAAAAGAAAATATTAAGTTTATTAATTATTAGTGTCATGGCACTGAATTTAACAGGATGTGCGATGTTTGAATCAAAAATCAGTGATATTAAAGGGAATCTTGTAGGAAATGGCTATACTATTGATACTTTCGATAACTATGGAAAAAGAGTCATGACAACGACTGGAGATAAAATAAATATTCAAGGAAATCCAGTAGAAACAACCTCTTATGATAGTGATGGAAGTATTATTACAGGTTATGAATTATCTTCTGTTATTACTATTACTATTGATGGGCAAGAAATTGAATCTTGTGGGGATACTTGTATCTTTACACAAAAAGGTTTAGAACCAAATGTTGATTTTACTCAAGAAGATATTGAAAGTAATGATAATGGAAAACTTTCAAATAATACATATATTGCGAATATTATCAATAAGTATAAAAATAAGTTTGGTAAATCAAGAGTGGTTGTGATTAAATCTCAATTAGGGCAACCAATTACGGCTTATTCAGGGGATAAGGTTTATTGGACTGTTCCTAAAAAATTACCAAAGATGACAAAATTAATGATTGATGGTAAAGCTCTTTATATTCATCGCGCAAATTATCAAATTATTGATACATCATTACTAAATTAAAAGACGGGGAGCCCGTCTTTTACATTGTGAATAAACTTAAAATATCTTCTTTGGACATTTGTGATAAACCACCACTATTGTTTTCAACAAACATATCAGCTAATTCCTTTTTGCGTTTTTGTAATTCAATGATCTTTTCTTCAACACTATCTTTCATCACAAGATTAAAGACTTGAACATTATTCTTTTGTCCTATACGATAAGCACGGTCTGTCGCTTGATTTTGAGCAGAAACATTCCACCATGGATCAAAGTGAATAACGACTTCGGCTGAAGTTAAGTTCAAACCTGTTCCTCCTGCTTTAAGAGAGATCAAGAAAAGTGTTGTATCATCTTTTTGGAACCTTGAGACAAGTTCTCTTCTATCTTCTTTATTCGTACTTCCTGTAAGCATATAATACGTAATTCCTGCCTTTTGACACTCTTCGGCAATTAAATCTAAAACAGAAGTAAATGATGAAAAGAGTAATACTTTTTGTTTATTTTCTTGCATTGTTTTAATCAATTCCATACAAGCTTTTAATTTAGAAGAAGGCTGATCAATATTATCATAAACAAGACGTGGTTCTAAACAAAGTTGTCTGAGTCGTGTTAATAGTTTTAAGATTTGCATCTTATCAGAACCTTCTATATCATAAAGTTCTTGTAATTTTTTATTGGCTTTAGCAAGATTAGCTACATAAATTTTTTCTTCTTCATCATTAAATGGTAAAATCATATTTTGTTCAATTTTATCTGGTAATTCTGTTAAGACTTCTTTTTTATTTCTTCTTAGAATAAATGGTGTGACTAGTTTTTTAAGTTGTTTTGTTTTTTCTTCGTCATTGTTTTTAACAATGTTATTTTCATATTGTTTTTGGAAATAATGATAATTAAATAAGTATTGTGGCATCAAGAAATCAAAGATTGACCATAATTCCGCTAAACTATTTTCAATTGGTGTTCCCGTTAAAGCTAATTTATGTCTTGTTTTTAAGGTTTTAACTGATTGGGCATTTTTAGTTTTTTGGTTTTTGATATATTGTGCTTCATCTAAGATAACATATTCAAATTCAATTCCTTGGTAAAGTTCAAAATCTCTACGCATATAATCATAAGAAGTTACATATAATCCTTGTTTGATTTCTTTAATCAATTCACTTCTTGTTTGCATATTCCCTGTAATACAAGTAACTGGTAATTTTTTAGAGAATTTATGAACCTCATCTTCCCAGTTATAAATAAGGGATGAAGGACAAACAACAAGACTCGGTCTTTTTGTTTCTAAAGAATCTAATAACGTAATAATTTGTAGTGTTTTTCCTAATCCCATATCATCTGCAAGAATACCATTAAAGCCATAATCTTTTAAGGTATGAAGCCACACATACCCTTCTTTTTGATAATCTCTTAAAATATTTTCATAGTCTTTAGAAAGTGGATATTCTTTTTGGTTTGCTGATTTAAAACGATTTAATGTTTCTACAAAAGTTTCTTCTCTATCTAATTCAACATATTCAAAATCCTTTTCTTCATCAATCGCCAACATTCTTTGTTTATTCATAGAGAATTCACCATCATCAATATCTTTGACATCAATATGATAATCATCCATAAATTGACTTAATTCTTTTAAATCAGGTGACTCTAAATAAAGAAGTTCTCCATTTTTTAAACGATAGAATTTCTTCTTACGGCGATATTGATTTAAAACCTCTTGTAATTCTTTCTTTGGTATTTCATGAGAAGAAATATCAAATTTTAAAAGATCATTTTCAATACTGACACCGACATGTAAATTATAAGAAATTTTCTTCCCTATTCTTTTTAAAGCATCTGATACATAAACATCCCCATATTGTTTTAAATAATCTAAACCTTCAAAAATAAATTCATAGGTTGTTTGACTATTGGTATCTAAATAAGCACGATGTTTTTCTGTATCAATAGATGTTGCATATTTTTCAATATATTTTTCTACTAAATCTTGTTGATAAGTTGTCATCAATTGCTTATTGAAGCCATACACTCTATTTTGATTTTCATCTACATAGACCGGTTGAAAATAAATCATTTGATTATCATCAATATCCCCATAGATTTTAATTTCATCATAGGTTGGTATCTCTTCTTGACCTTGATCGAAGACTTCAAAATATGAAAGAATTGGTAATAAAACATATTTGTAGAAATCATGATATTGTTCCTCTAAAACAATCAGTTGTCCTTCATTTTCGATAATGCTTTCTAAAAAACGGGCAATATTCCCCTCTTCATCAAGAATTATACGTTCCATATAAAACTTTCCATTATTCATTTCATAACGATAACCATGTTTATTTCCAATATACATTTGTTGATTGATACTTACTCTAATGACATAAAAATCTTCTTCTTTATTTATATATAAATGTAGATCAGGTTCTATTTCACCAAAAGAAAGATTATCCTTATTGATTTCATAAAGTTCATCGAGTAAACGTTTATCAATCGGAATATTTCTTTTAATAGGTTCATAGTAATAGTTATAGTCTTCTATATCTTGACTTCTAAAGAAAATAGCTTTTTTCATGAAATCAATTTGTTTTAAGGCATTTTCTGTAAAATTCTTTTCACTGTGTACAAACTCTAATGCTTTACCATATTTATAATTTTCTTGATGATTGATTCGATCAATAAAATCTGTAATGTTTTTGACAACATACTTCTTTTCATTTCCAACTTTATATTCTACATTTATTTCATCACCTTGAAGATAAATAAAAGGTGTTAAATCATATTTTTCATTATTAATAGATAATTGTAATTCTGTTTGATATTGATTTTTACTTAAATCAATGAGACGTGATGAAGTATGGGCTAGTTGTCTAAGTTGTGCTTTTCTTCTTTGTCTTTGATTTTCTTTTTCAATTTCTTTCATTTTTTCTACTTTTTCACTTTGATAATCAAAAGGAAAATCATTGATTTCTAATTCATTAAGTTTCATAATAACAGCCCCTAAATGACCACACATAGAATCTTGATCATTAAATGGACAAGCACATTTATAAGAAACAATTTTATTGTCTTTGATTTCTAATGAACATTTTTGCATGTGATTAAAAACTGAAACGATTGCATCGATATGATAAAGATCATCTTTTAAGGTAATATGCATACTTTCTACATTATCATAGTGATGATATCTTCTGGCAATCTCTAAGTTATTTTTACTTTTTACAACATTTAAATTAATATTAAATTTCAATTTCAACACCTTCTTCTAAACATTCATCTAACATTTCGTGTATTTTCTTTCTTCTTGGAAATTCTTTTTTTATCATATCAACAAATTCTATTTTTGACATTTCTTCTAAATCTCTAAAAAGTTCATAAATGTATCCTTTAAAATAATAATTTGAATTTCCTTTTTCTATATATTTTTTTATACATTCTACATAACCCATTAAATACATTTCTAAACTATATTCTTTAATGATTTCTTTTGTTTGTTCAAAAAGTGTCATATTAGGTCTTTGAAGTAAAACATAGATTAAATATTTAACATCTTGATTTTGTCTAAACATTAAAGCTAATTCATAATCATCATAGATAGGTTTAATTGCATCCATAAAATCTACTAAATAATCTTCAAACTTAATTCCATAAAATTGTTTTAAATCTTCATAATAAACAGGAATATGCGATGAATTATAATAATCTAATTTAGAATAAATATAATTCAAGTAGGCATCTTCATGTTCAGGATCAAGCAATGAATCAAGTTTTGCCTTGGTTTCTTTTTTTCTAATATTTTGTTCATGTTTTTTATAGTAAAGACGAGCTAGATCTACTTGTTGATGGTCTACATAATACCGTATCATTTCTGTAATATAATCTTCATTATTATTATAAATTTGAATATCATCTAGATATTTTTTCATGTCTAAATGATGATCATTGATAATTTTAAAGTATGTATTTAATAAAGATACTTTTCTTTTCATTAAAAGCACTTCTCTAATAATATCTATTTGATCTTTGACATCTAATTGATAGATAATCATCATAATATAGCTAAATGCATTTTCATATCTTTGATATTTCATATTTTCTTTAAGCCAACGGGTTGTGAGTTCTTTATTATGTGTGCTTGTAAGTAATTTACTATAACCTTGAAACATGATTTGAAGTATTTCATGACAGTAATCTTTAGGATAATTAGAACTTAAGAATTCATCAACGACTCGTTGATAATTGGTAATATGAAAATTTCCTTGTTCATTTAGTTGAATAATACGTTTTAAATATTTTTTAAACTCTTGATTGAATTCTCGTTTTAACATAAAAATGCCATGTGTTCTTCTACGAATATCTTTTAATAAAGCATTGATATCAATATATTGTTGTTCATCTTTAGGAAGTCGATCTTCAATCGCAAAATAAAGTGCTGCTTCATGTTTACAATGTTTTCCTTCTATTGCATAAGGACAATCACACGACGCAGACATGACATCATAATGTTCATCTAAAGTAATTTTAGTATGATAAGCTTCATTTCCTAAAATAATCCCTGTATAGGTTTGGTTATCATATTGATTTACAGAAAAAACTCTATTTTGTTCAAAATAAGCTTTTCCTCTATTTAATATTGTTTCGGTAAAAAATGATTTCATAGAATTCCTCTTTTCGTATTTATTCCATTATACCAAGAAAGAAAAAAGCACAAAACTTAATTTGTGCCTAAAATATATTGATTAATAACTTCTGCAATAGCTCCTTGATTATTCGTTGCCTTTGTGATGATATCACATTCTTTTTTCATTTCTTCAACTGTATTTTGTACACCTACACCAAGACCTGCCACTTTAATCATGGATAAATCATTAAAGTTATCACCTATCGCAATTGTCTCTTTCATATCTACATGTAATAACTCTACAAGGTGCTTTAATCCTTGTCCTTTATTAACTCCTTGATGATTAAATTCAATATAACGATTAGATGAATAACTGACATCTAAATCACCAATTATTTCTTTTAAATCATTTTCAATGCCTTTTAAATATTGATAATCCGTATTCATATACAAGACTTTCACAATTTCTTGTCCCTTTAAAAAATCAATATTATCATCAAAGATTTCAGTGACTTCCATTCTTCCTGCCAAATAATCTTTTTCTTCTTGGACATATTTATAAGCATAAACCATATCTTTTGTATAAACATGAATACAAACGTCATAATCTAAACCTCTTTTATAAAGTTCACTCGCTTTTTCAAAAGAAATTCCTTCAAAATGAAGTAACTTACTTCCTTTATTTTCAGTAATGGCTCCGCCATTATAAGAAATAACATATTCATTTTCTAAATCATACAATCCTAAATCTTTTAGTGTTCCTCCAACAGTATTAAAGCCTCTTCCTGTTGCTGGAACAAATTTAACTCCTAATTCTTTTGCTTTTTCAATGGCTTCAACATTATCCTTAGAAATAGTACGATCATCACTCAACAATGTTTCATCCAAATCACATGCTATAATTTTATACATAGTATCCCTCTTTTCTTACTTTTATCTTATCAAAAAGGAATTAATATTTTCGTAACTTTCATGATATGAAAGAAATAGAATCAGACAAAATCTGATTCTATTTTAATGAGCTATTTATCATTGGCTTATCGTCATCGTTTTTCATAATAAAGAAAGTATACATATGATAAGGACATTCCTTTAATCCAAATAACATTGCATAGATATTTTCTTCTTCTGTTTCTATTTCCCTATAAGCATCTAAATATTTTTTATAACCTAATATGTTTTCTAAATTATGATAGATTTCTAAACTATATCTTCCATCTACAAATTTATTTTCTTGTTTGAGTTTGTTTTGCATATCTTTTAGATAAGCTTTTTTCCATTGAACAACCTTATCAAAATCTGCTTCCATCCATTTACTAATAACTTTATTTTCTACAATGTGATCAATTTCTAAACGATAAAGCATTTGAAACAATTGATCTTCAACATAATTATTTGTATAAGATTTATTAAAATGAATGTTGAGTTCTCCCTCTTTTTCTTCTAAAGTAATTTCTTTTTGTTTTTCCCATTTTTTTAAACATGCATAAATAAGAATAAATTCATCTTGAGGAAGTTCATTTATTAATGAAAGTAAATAGGTTGTATATTGTAAATCTTGTGGTTGTTTATTATTTGGTTTTATCTTTTTATAGTTAAGTACATGTTTTTTATGATCTTGATAAGGGATTGTTGGAAAATGTGTTTTAGGTCTTTTTTGATAAAAGTAATAAAGAACAATAAGAATCATTACAAAAACAAATAGTAATTCCATAAGATCAGCTCCTTTATCTTATTTTATCAAAAAAATGGAGGAAAATCCTCCATTTTTACTTAATTCTTACAAAATGATCTTTGATATCTTTAACCTTTACGCCTTGTATAACTTCTGCATTTTCATCACTATACTGTGATATAGTGCTATCCTCATCTATTTTATCTTTATAACTAATAACAAAATAGATATCTTTTTCACCATTATTGATCACTAAATAACATTCCTTTTCTTTATCAAACATATGAGTAATATCCACTACCTTATTTTGATAATAGAATAAATATTTATCCTCTTTTTCGTCATAAACAATTTCACTATCATCATTCATACTTTCTGCAAGTTCATCACCACTCATTGGTTCTATTCCTGTAAGTGATCCTTTAAATCCCATGTTTATACCCATATCAACTACATTACCGTCCTCATCTGTTGTATAGAAATGATAAGCATTTTTATCTTCTTCCTTATATTGAACCTTTCTTTTTTCTCCTCGAAACCATACTTCTAATTTACTTTGAATACCTCCTACATCAAAAGCATAAGCTACAGTAAAGGTAGAAAGTAATACAATGAATGAAGTCATAATAGTTACAAGTGGTTTAGAAATTCTTTTTTTGTTTAAATTAACTTCTTTTTGATAGTGAACATGTTTAAATGCTTGTTTATACGCTTCTTTATTCTTCATCGTTCCAGTTCTCCTTAAGTTGTTCTTTTAATAATTGTCTTGCTCTTGAAAGTCTTACTTTGACATTTCCTTCATTTAATTTTAATTGTTGAGCAATTTCTTTAATTGAATAATCTTCATAGTAATACAAATGAATAACAATACTATACTTTGATGGCAAAGCCATCACAGCTTGAAATAATTCTTCATCCTGTGGTGTATCAAAAGGAATAGTAGCCATATAGTCTTCTATCAAGACTTGTTTTCTTCGCCAAAACTTTCTTTGAATATCTTTTGCTTTATTAATAGCTACTTTATATAGCCAAGATTGAATATGTTCCTTTGATTCAAAATCTTTTTTATATGTATGATATTTAAGAAAAGTTTCTTGAACAACATCATCTGCATCATTAGGATTCTTTAAGATGGATAAGCCTATCGCAAAAATACGATCTTTGTATTTTTCAATTACTTTTTCTGTATCTAATTTCATAACATCCTCCTCAAGAGCTCTTTCACTTATAATACGTTTTATAATGAAAAAAGGTAACAAAAAAACACATTATTTTAATGTGCTTTCTAAAAAATATATTTATAATAAACCTCTTGGTGGTCTTTCGGCGGTCATCTCGGCATATTATAAAAATTATTTTATAATATGCCTTTGATTCTATCACCGTACACTTTATAGTCATAAAATCAAAAAACCCCTTGGTTATGTGAACCTAGAGGCTATTTATATATTTTTAATCTACATCATATGCTACTAAATCATCAAAAGTTTGTCTACGAATAACTTCTTTAGAATGACCTTGGTATGTAAAGACAACAGCAGGTTTTGGTAATTGGTTGTAGTTAGAAGACATTGAATAATGATAAGCTCCTGTAGAGAACATTGCAAGAATATCACCTGGTTGAGGATCTTGTAACATAATATCTTTAATCAAAATATCTCCTGATTCACAGTTTTTACCAGCAACTGTTACTAAATGATCTGCTTTTTCTCCTGCTTTATTAGCAATAACAGCATCGTATTTAGCGTTATATAATGATGAACGAATGTTATCTGTCATTCCACCATCAACACTAATATAATCTCTAATATCTCTAATATATTTATAAGAACCTACCGTATATAAAGTAATACCTGCATTACCTACACAATAACGTCCTGGTTCTACCAAGACCATTGGTCGTTTCATATTTCTTCTATCGAAACCTTTATAAATAATATCCATGATTGTGGAAACAACATCATCGAATTCTAGTGGATGATCACTTGCTGTATATTGGATACCAAAACCACCACCAGCATTTAATTTATTGATAACGATTCCAAAGATATCATAGATTTCATAAGCGATATCTACAAATTTATTCATTGCAAGTACATAAGCTTGAATTTCTTCAATTTGACTACCTACGTGACAATGAATTCCATCAAAGTTGATATGTGGTGCATCAATAACTTTTTTAATTGCTTTTAAATATGTATTATCATGACTTGAAAAACCAAATTTTGTATCTTTGGCTCCAACACGGATATAATCATGTCCGCCCGCATAAACACCTGGTGTGATTCTGACTAAACCATTGACCATAACATTTAATTTTGAAGCAATTTCTTCAACAAGTTCAATTTCATAGAAATTATCAATAACGAAGTTTTCTACACCATTTTCTAATGCGTATTGAATTTCTGAAGGTAATTTATTATTTCCATGGAAATAGATTTTTTTAGGATCAAATCCTGCTTTTAAAGCAACAGAGATTTCTCCTGCACTAACACAGTCAATTCCTACTCCATATTCCATAGCTAATTTATAGATTGCTTTACACGAAAATGATTTTGAAGCAAATAATGGTAATGTATTTTCATATTTATCAATCATTTTTGTTTTTAATGTATTAAATTGTTTTCTAATATGCCCTTCTGACATAACATAGAGTGGTGAGCCATATTGTTTTACCAAATCAGTTGCTTTCACATCATCTATGTATAAATCATTTCCCTTAATTTGTGCAAATTCAGTTTGTAAAACCATTTCTTTTCTCCCTAATAAAGTGTTTTTAATGTAAATAAACCAACTTCTTTATCTTGTAAAGCTTTAGCTGCAGCCAAAGCGCCTTGAACAAAAACATCTTTTGATAAAGCTGTATGTTTAATTTCAATAATTTCATCTAATCCTGCAAACATAATTTCATGTTCACCAAAAATTGTTCCACCACGAAGGGCTTGAATACCAATTTCTTCTTTTTTTCTTTTTTCATGAAGTGAACTACGATCATAGACAGGTGTTGTTCCTTGAATTTCATCTTCCATTACTTCATATAAAAGTTTTGCTGTACCTGATGGTGCATCAATTTTTTGATTATGATGTTTTTCTAAGATTTCAATATCATATCCATTATCATAGAATTCTTTAGCAACTTGTCTTAAGATTTTAGTCACCATTTGAATTCCAAAGCTTGTATTATAAGATTGGAAAATAGCAATTTCTTTAGAAGCTTCTTCAATTTTATCTAATTGTTCCTTAGAAAAACCAGTTGTTGCGAAAACAACTTTTGTTTTATTCTTTTTAGCGTAAGCTAAAATATCATCAAGATTGTTTGGATGTGAAAAATCAATAATCACATCCGCACGATCTTGAACTTCTGTTAAATTACTATACATCGCTTCTGGTGCTTTTTCATCAAATTCATAAGAAACCACACCAATTAAATCAAATTCATCTTTTTCTCTTAATTGATGAGCAACTTTCTTACCCATCAAACCATATCCGTATAATAATACTTTCATCCTAATACCCCAATTTTTCAAATTCATCCATTGCATCAAATAATGCTTTTTTATTTTCATCAGTTGTTGTAATTAACGGTAATCTTAAATATTCTCCACAAACACCCATTTTAGCAAGAGCTGCTTTAGGCATAATTGGGTTTACATCAATAAATAATAAACGTGAAATAGGATCTAAAGCATAAGCTAATGGTTGTGCTTCTTTAATATTTCCTTTTAAAATTAATTGTGTTAATTTTTCTACCGCTTCTGGATATAAGTTAGAAGTAACAGAAATAACTCCTTTTCCTCCAGCTGCCATAAATGGAAGAATATTATCATCACATCCTGAATATAAATCAAAGTCTAAATCAGCTGTTTTAGCTAATACTTCCATAGCATAAGCAATATTATCTGTGGCATCTTTCATTGCTTGAATGTTTTTGTGTTTAGCAAGTTCAACAACAGTATCAACCGAAATATTTAATCCTGTTCTTCCTGGTACATTGTATAAAATCATTGGAATATCAACAGCATCAGCAATTGTTGTATAATGTTGAATTAAACCTCTTTGGCTTGTTTTATTGTAGTAAGGTGTTACGACAAGAATCGCATCTGCCCCTTTTTCTTTAGCATAACGTGCTTTCTTTAAAGCTGTTTGTGTATCATTTGAACCAGCTCCACAAATAACTTTAACACCTGTTCCTTTCGCAAGTTCTAGTGTTAGATCTAATAATTTAAATTCATCTTCAATTGTAATGGTTGCTGTTTCACCTGTTGTTCCATTTACAAGTAAAGCTTGTACACCACCATCAATCATTCTTTGAACTTGTTTTTTAAATCCTTCAAAATCAATGTCTCCGTTATCAAACATTGGTAATACAAGTGCAACTGCACTTCCTTCAAAAATTGTCATATTTATTTATCCTCCTTGATATAAAATCTTTCTTTTAATAATTGAATTGCTTGATCTAAATTCTCTTTATCAATAACTAAAGAAATTGTTCTTTTACTTGTCGTAATTTGATAAAAATGAATATTAGCTTGTCCTAAGACATCAAATACTTCAGCTGCTAAACCTGGTGTTGTTTCCACCAATTTTCCCCCAACCGCAACTTTAGCGTATTTTCTAATTTGATAAATTTGAATTTGTTTAAATTCATCTTTTAATTTCATGATTGCTTGATTTAGTTTTAATTGGAATTCTTGATCTAATGTAATTTCAATTTGTACAAAATCATCAACAGTAACTTGTGAAATCATGTCTACATTAATTTCTTCATCTTTTAATATAGAAAAGATTTTCGCAATCATTTTAGGATGTTTTGGTACATTTAATAACTTAAGTTGAATAATTTCTTTTTCACAACTTATAGCTTCAATAATATCGTTCATAATTTCCTCCCTATATTTTATTCATCCTCTTATAAAAAGTGACAAATAAAAAATTGCAATGAGTATCATTGCAACAAAAAATTCGTTATCAATGATAGCTCCCCATTACCTTTAGATAATGACAGTTGAATAGGTCTTCCCTAGACACCCAAGATTATACCTCATGCAATAGATACAATCTTTCGGCAAGTGCTCCTCCTTCATTACCTTGTTGCATCAAATAATAATAATCTCATAACATCTTGCGCCTCTATCTTTATTTGAATAGATTTTATCACATCTTTAAATAGTATACAATAATAAGCCTTATTATTTTTCATTTAACAGTAATTTTGATATGATGGTTTCAGGAGGTATATTTATGTTATTTATTTGTTATCCAAAATGTTCTACATGTAAAAAAGCTAAAAAATTCTTAACGGATCATCAAATTGAATTTGATGAAAGACATATCGTTGAAGAAAAACTAAATAAAGATGAATTAAAAGCACTTTATTTAAAAAGTGGTTTACCACTTAAAAGATTCTTTAATACATCAGGTAATCTTTATAAAGAAAAACATTTAAAAGATATTTTACCGACTTTAAGTGAAGAGGAACAATTAGAACTGCTTTCTACTAATGGAATGCTTGTTAAAAGACCTATACTTGAAACGAAAGACAAAGTTCTTGTTGGTTTTAAAGAAGAACAATATAAGGAACTTCTCTAATGCCTGCTGGATATACACATTATTGTTTTGGTAAAGATGTTTATAAACATCTTGATGATCAAAATATTAAAGATTTATTACTTAGAAATGAAAATTGTTTTTTAATTGGTCTTCATGGTCCAGATATTTTCTTTTATGAAAGATGGAATAAAATAGCAAGAAAGATGCATCAAGAAAAAGCCAATACTTTCTTTGAAAAGGCACAAGATATTATTCAAAGTGAAGCACAACTTGCTTATATTCTTGGTTTTATTTGTCATTATTTATTAGATAGTCAAATGCACCCTTATATTAAAAGGATGATTAAAAATACAAATATGGATCATTTTGAAATAGAATCTGATTACGATCGTCTTCTTTTAAAAAGAAATCATCAAGATCCATTGCATAAAGAAATCTATGAACATATTCGCTTTAAAGAAAAAGAAATATGTACTATTCAATCCTTTTTCCCTGACCTATCTTATTTAGATATTAAAAAAGCTCTTAGAGGATTAAAAAGAATTGATCATTTATTAAAAGCCCCTAGCTTTTTAAAAAGAGGGCTTATTTATGGATGTTTCCATCTCACATTCAATTTTCATAAACTCCAAGGTTTAATTATTAACTATCATCATAATAAAGAAATGGAAAAATATAATGATATTCTTGATAAAATCTACCAACAAACCTTAAAAGAAGCTCTTATTTATCTTCCTTTATATATTCAAAACTATAAAAAACACGCTCCTTTACCAGAACGCTACTATCACAACTACAAATAGTGCATCAAATGATGCACTATTTTTTATAAATCAAAACCATCTTTGAAAGCTTTACCAACATTTTCTCCTAAAACACGATACGTATTATTGATCATATCAAAAGCAATAATTTCCATTTTATCGACATCTATCTTACCATTTTCATCTAAATAATCTTCATCAATAGAAACATTCACAACATTTCCAATTAAGTTTCCATCTTCAAAAGATTCAACAGTACATTCTAAAGTAAGTGGATATTCTTCAATAATTGGTGCATCTACATATTTTGAAGGTTTTACATGAACACCACTTTTTTCAATCTTATCTTCTTTATTTCCAGAAACAACACCAAAATAATCAGAAATCTTTTCTGTTTTCTTTGTCGCAAAAGATAAAGTAAAAGCTTTCTTTAATTCTAAATTATCTGTTGTTTTATGTTTAGAAAGTGATACATAAACTTGATTATAATCAAAAACACCACCCCACGCAGCATTCATGACATTGGCCTTACCATCTTGATCATATGTTGCAAGCATTAAAACAGGTAAAGGCATAAATTGCATTTTATCTCCTAAATCTTTTCTCATATATATAATTCTCCTGTGTATTTCTATTATATCACTTCTTAAATTTGAAACAAATTTGAGACAAATTGAGTAAAAGACTTTGATATAATAAAAGTGTTATCGGACCCTCCTTGAAAGGAGGTGGTATTTCATGGTTTTAAACTTAGTTTGTTCTGTCATGGCAGGCGTAATGACTTATTACATATGCAAAGGGTTAGACAGATTTTTCAAACGATAACTAGCCTCGTGTTAGTGTTCACGCTAAAAAACAAGAAAAGGTTAGAGTTGCCGCTCTAACCTTTTCGTTTTGTGATATTCCATGTTTTTAAACTTCATCAACATTATAGCATTGCATCTTAAGACTATCAACGATAAAAAATATAAACTTTATCATTTTTAATATTCAATAAATAGTTCCTTTTAAATCTTATATTATACCATAATATCTATATTTTCTTAATTCTATTTTAATTATTTTATATCCTATATAATGTTCATATAGAAGAGTTTAAAAATGAGGTAAATAATATGGAAAATAGAAAATTGATTGATAGAGACGAGATATACTTTTTAGTATTTTTTTCTAACTTTTTTATAGGTATGTTATTATTAACAATCAAATACAATTTTGATTCAATTCAAGCATTTTTTGTATTTGCAAATATAGATCCTATTCCATTCTTTTTCCTTTTTATTGTATTTATTGCTTGTCTTTATTATTTTATTAAAATCATAGTCAAAAAACACATTTTAAAAAAAATATAAACTTTATTAAAAATTTTACAGGTTTTATTAAAAGAAATAGTTAATTCATATTTACATGTTAAGGTTCTTATTAAAGAGAAAGAGTTAGAATTGCAGCTCTAACCTTTTCTTTTATGCTTTTAAATTTGTAACAATATTATCAATGACTTTCCCTTTCATTTTTAGTACAATGAAGTTATAAGAAAAAGGAGAAAAGTATGAGTAAAATTGTATTTTTAGATGTCGATGGAACATTAATTGATTATGAAGCAAAATTACCTGCTTCAGCCGCAAAAGCTGTTGGTCAAGCTAGAGCTAATGGCCATAAAGTTTATATTTGTACAGGATGTTCAAAAGCAGAAATCTTACAAAGAAATTTATGTGATTTAGATGGAATGATTGGTGGAAATGGTGCTTATGTTGAAGATAATAATCATGTTGTAATGCATCAAGGTTTGTCTAAAGAAGATGTAAAAAATATTGTTGATTGGTGTAATGAAAGACATATTGGTTTTTATTTAGAAGCTAATAGTGGTATGTATTGTAATGATTATATGTTAGAACAAGGACCTGAAACCATGGTAAAATACGCCAAAGGTAAAGGAGCAAGCTTAGAGAATGCCAAAAGTTCTGCTCAACATTTTATTGATGGTTTCATTCATTTACAAGGAGATGAGTTATACCGTGACGATGTTAATAAAATCAGTTTCATTTTAAGAACATATCAAGACCATTTAGATTCTAAAGTAGACTTCCCTCATTTAGTTGCGAATACTTGGGGAGGTAAAGGAGAAGTTGCATTATTTGGTGATTTAGGACCTACAGGTATTACTAAAAGGCATGCTATTGAAGTCCTATTAGATTATTTACATGCTGATCCTAAAGAGACGATTTCTTTTGGTGATGCTAAAATTGACTTGTCGATGTTTGAATGTTGCGCTTATAATGTTGCGATGGGTAATGGTGGTTCTGAAATTAAAGAAGCCGCTGATTATATTACTGATGATGTAAATGAAGATGGTTTATACAATGCCTTTAAATATTTAAAATTAATTTAAAGTTGCTTAAATAAATAGTATTTGATAGAATAAATTCATAAAAGGGAGTAGCTTGCCAAGCACTTGGTTCACTTCTTCGTCAGTACAGTTATAAGATTTATAACTCGGAAAGTGATTGAATAGCGAGACTTTTACTGCAATGCAGTAGGAGTCCGCTTTTTTTTATACCTACTGCAAAATAAAAGGAAGGAGTAATCGTTATGATTCAACAAATTATTATTTTATTAGTAGGTTTTATTTTTCTAGTAAAAGGAGCTGATTGGTTTGTAGACGGGGCGGCAAGCATCGCTAAAAAAATGGGTATTCCCCAACTAATCATTGGTCTTACAATTGTTGCTATGGGAACAAGTATGCCTGAAGCTGCTGTAAGTATTACGGCTGCCATGCAACAAAATGCAGGGATTACTATTGGAAATGTGGTAGGTAGTAATATCTTAAATATTTTTATTATTTTAGGTATTACAGCCTTGATCACCAATGTAAAAATACAAAAATCAACCATCCGTTATGAAATTCCCTTTATGATTTTTATAACAATCATCCTCATGATCTTTGGTATGACAGATATGAAAATTACTTTTATTGAAGGTGTTTTCCTTTGGATTCTTTTTATTGCTTATCTTGTTTATCTATTTATCATGGCAAGAAATAGTGAAACTCAAGAAGAAGAAAAAGATATTCCCGTTTGGAAATGTCTTCTCTTTATTCTCATTGGAGGAATCCTTGTTGTTAAAGGAAGTGACTTTGCGGTAAGTGGGGCCAGTGCCATTGCTCGTTATTTTGGTATGAGTGAACGCTTTATTGGTTTAACAATTGTTGCTTTTGGAACATCACTTCCTGAACTCGTCACTTCTGTAACAGCTGCAAAACGTGGTAATGCAGGAATTGCGATAGGCAATATTGTAGGAAGCAATATTTTTAATATTCTTTTTGTTATTGGAACAACATCTCTTATTTGTAGCGTTCCTTTTGAAAGTAAGTTTATGATTGATTCTATGATTGCAGTAATAGCTGGATTAGTTCTCTGGTTTGGTACAATGAAACATCAAGAATTAAGGAAACCTTGTGGAATCGTTATGCTTTTATGTTATGGACTTTATTTTATGTATTTGTGTTTGATGTAAATTCTATTTACAAAAAAATTAAATAATAAATTAGAAAATGTAAACGTCTCTCCGTTTACATTTTTTATATTTCAAAACTTTTTAAAATCAATAAACTAATGGATGTGAGGTGAGGGTGATGATTCAAAGAGAAGAAAAAGTAAGAGAATTACATAACCAAGGTTTCAACTGTGCTCAAGCATTTTTATGTAGTTACCAAGTTCTTTTGCTAAGTGATCTTTATCTAACTCATGCCCTTGGGCAAGCCATTTTTTAACAATATCAATAACTTCTCCTGATTCACCACATAGACCAATTGCACTATAAATCAAAATATCCTTTTTATCTAATTCCTTATTTAAAGTTGACATAGCTAGTTTTTGATATTCATTTATTTTCATTAAAATCTATATTGTTATAACCTGTTCCAGCTTCACAAATTAATTTTACAGAATCTGGAAATTGACGTATCATCTCTCCACTCACTTCCATCTCTTTAGTAATTATTATATTAGCATTTTGAATCATTTCTAAAAGCTGTTGAGAGGTTGTATCATCGTATACTGTTAAATCAGATGATAGTATTGATAAATATAATTTTCCATCAAAATTCATTTTTTTTGGTATTTAATAAAACACATTTGTTGTTCATAAATAATCCTCCTAAATATTAAAAGAAAGCAATTCCTTTTTTTTACACCTATAATAAATTAATCCTATTAAATCTGCAAGTGCCCATCCAATAGGAACAGACCACCAAATACCAGTAACACCAATCGCTGGAATTGCTGATAAAACATAAGCTAACACAACACGTGTCCCTAAAGAAAATATTGTAAGAACGACACTCATACCAGGTTTCCCTAAAGCACGATACAAACCATACAACAAAAACAAACAACCAATTCCACAATAAAAGGCACCTTCAATTTTTAAATACTTGACACCTTCCATAATAATTTCTGTTTCTTTTGCATCTATAAAAATAGTCATTAAATCTTTAGCAAAAATACATACAATAGTTGAAATAATTATGCAAAATCCCATAGAAAGACAAACTGCTGATTTTAATCCTGATTGAATACGCATTTTTTCTTTTGCACCATAGTTTTGAGCAATAAAAGTAGAAAATGCATTTCCAAAATCTTGTACTGGCATATATGCAAAAGCATCAATTTTAACAGCAGCAGCAAATGCTGCCATAACTACAGTTCCAAAACTATTCACTAACCCTTGTACCATTAAAATACCTAAATTCATTACTGATTGTTGAATACATGTAAGAACTGAAAACGAGATCACTTTATGAACCCTCTTTAAATGAAAATATTGTAATTTCATAATTGCTCGGACTTGTATATTTTTTATAAGTGAGTAAATACTGATGCCAATACCTGAAAGATATTGGGAAATCACCGTAGCAATAGCTGCACCTTCAACTCCTAATTTTAATACAATTACAAAAAATAAATCTAATATAATATTAAGTATTGCCGAAATAGCTAAAAATATAAGTGGAATCATTGAATTACCAATAGCTCTTAAATAAGAAGCAAAATAGTTATATAAAAAAATAGCGGGTATTCCTATAAAAATAATAATAAGATAGCCTTTCATATCTCCCCACACTTCATGTGGAACATGTAAAAAAACAGAAAGCTGATTAAGAAAAATATAAGATATTACTGTTAGTATAAACGTGATGAGTGCAATAAAGAAAAATGATGCACATACATCTTCCCGTAATCCTTTTTCATCTTTTTGTCCATATCTAATTGAAAACAACGCTCCACTTCCCATACATAAACCAAGGATTATAGATGTTATAAATGTCATTAAGGTAAACGATGAGCCAACACTTGCTAGAGCATTTTTACCAAGAAATTGACCAACAATCAATGTATCAACAATGTTATAACATTGTTGAAGTAAATCACCTAAAATCATTGGAATTGAAAAAAGAAGCATAGACTTTAAAACTGAACCTTTTGTTAAATCTCTATTCATCTTCTTGTATCCCTTTCGTAATATTTATCTTACGTTTCGTAAGTATTATAATCAAATATTTATTTTCAGTCAATATCTCTAATTTTTAAAAGATTTACTTATAATACGGAGCATGATAGTATTAAATAAATGATTAACGGAGGAATGATTATGTATTTAAATGGACTTGATGAATTAGATCAAAAAATTGTTCAATTATTAATAAAAAATGCACGTCTTTCTTACTCGGATATTGGAAAAGAGGTAGGGATTTCTAGAGTTGCTGTAAAAGCTAGAATTCAAGCATTAGAAAAAAAAAGGGTTATTGAAGAATATACAACAATTATCAATCCTCAAAAAATCAGTGGCGCTATATCTTGTTATTTTGAAATTGAAACATTGTCAAATTCGTTTACTGATGTTATAGAAATATTAAATCAAAATAATATTGTTACTCAAATTTATCGTGTTACAGGAAAAAACAAATTACATGTACATGCTGTTGCTGCTTCTAATAGTGAAATGGAACATTTCTTACATACTACTATTGATACGTTACCAGGGGTTACTAGTTGTAGTTGTAATATTATTCTCTCACGTATTAAAGATATTAAAGGATTACGTTTATAATTATATATCATCTTTTTTAATTAAGGAGTTATTTGAAAATCTATTAAGCTCTAGAAATAGTCATTTAGTAGGTTTTTCCAACACATCATATTATGTCAATCATCCATGTCATCGTATTGTCAGAAAACTTGTGCCAATGCGAGAATAAAAAAAGCTGTAAAGAAATATCATTAAGTTAAGGATAGACATATTTCTATGTTCTGTTCTTTTTCACAAATATATGACACTGTTAATACATTTTTTGGTGAATTTAACGTTCTATCAATAAGTTCATATTTTTCTCTTACTGTTTGTTTTTCAATTGTTTTGTAATTTGTTTTCTGTTGATAGATCTCACTCTTTTTAAAAAATCATTCTCCTGTTGGAGAACTTTGTTCTTATTCCAGTTGTTCTTCTAAAGATAAGTCTTTGGTAGATGGTCTACTACAATTTTTGCTTCTTGTGTCTTTGAAGCCATCTTCTCTTACAACCTTTTTAACGATTCGTAAAATTATTTCGTCTTCTTAATCCCAAAACATAGGGATCAAATCCATATTTTTTAAATATCTCTATTGGCTGCATCCTATTTTGATAATCAATCCAATTCAAGCAGAAGTTCTTTAAATTCTTCTGAATAGGTTATGCTTTTATTACATAGGGATTTTCTTCTGATAAACTAAGCTGTTCATCTGTCAAATAATTAACTCCCATAAATACACCACCATTTCTCTAATAATCATAATACACAAAATAAAAGCCCTGTAAAACAGGACTAAGCACCAAAGTACTTTTTTCTTGTGTCCGTTTTACAGGGTCCATTTTAAAAATTTCTCTCTTTTTTTTTAAAGATTTGATTATATTAAACAATTAAAATGTTAATGTATACAAGGAAGGAAAATCACATTTTCATCATGTTAATTAATAACAAATCCATATTTTAACGGATCATCTTCATCTATTAAAAATGCACTATATCCATCAATATAGGCTACTCCCGTAATACTTGATATAATAGCTTTATATTTATCTATTTTAGTTTCTTCTATTACTCTTCCTTTAAAAGAAACCCCGGTAAATCTTTGATTAATAAATGTTTCATTTAACTTTAATTTATTTGTGTTATACATATATGCAAGTTTTGCACAAGTTCCTGTACCACATGGGGAACGATCAATCATTCCTTCTTCACTAATAACAATATTTTTTTGTCCATCATCTGTCTTATGATAAAATTCTACATTAACCACCCGATTTATCGGTAAAGTAGGGTGCTTCACATCATATTTTTCGTTAATTTGTCTCAATAAATTTACTCCAAGTTCTTTAAATTTATTTGCATTATTAATATTGATTTCTATGTCTAATTGATCAGCATCTACCAAAGCAAAAAATGATCCTGAATAACTAATATCAAAGTGGATATTAGTTACGAGACAATTTTCTTCAAATAAGAAAGAAGGAATATTTTCAAAAGAAACACTTTTTGTCTTTCCATCTTCAACTTCTACATCTACATGAATAAGTCCAGCTGGCATTTCTAAAGTTAAATGAGTTACAGGTTCTACAACTTTAACTAGATTTTCATTAACCAATGTCATAGATACTCCGATAGTAGCATACCCACACATATTTATCCATCGGTTGGCATCCATGTAAATGACACCTATATCCGCTTCCTTAGAAATTGGTTCTACTAGAAGTGCTCCAACCATATCTTTATGACCTCTAGGTTCACACATAAGTGCTGATCGATATTAATCATAATTATTTTCTAAATACTCTTTATATTCCATCATAGATTTTGCTTTATGCTTAGGAAAACCTTCAGTAACAATACGTGTAGGTTCTCCTAAAGTATGTGTTTCAATCGTCTTAAAACAAATTGCTTTTTTATTCATCAAAGACACACGCTCCATTCGATTCAATTAATTTTTTATAATAATAGAATGAGTCTTTTCTTTGTCTTTCTAACGTTCCATTTCCAGCATTATCCAAATCTACATAAATGAACCCATAACGTTTTTTCATTTCTCCTGTTGAAGCACTTACTAAATCAATAGGTCCCCACCAAGTATAGCCAAATAAGTCTACACCATCATCAATCGCTTGTTTCATTGCTTTTGTATGTGCTTTTAAATATTCAATACGATAAGGATCATGAACTTTACCATCTTCACTCACTTCATCAATTGCACCTAATCCATTTTCTGCAATAAATAATGGTATATGATAACGTCCATAAATTTCATTTAATACCCAACGTAATCCATCAGGATCAAAAGCCCAACCCCATTCTGATTTTTTTAAATAGGGATTTGCAGCTCCTAAATTAAAGTTTCCTGAATCTGTATCAACTTTTTGATCTAAGCAATCTGTTCCAGAAGTATAGTAACTTAATGAATAGAAGTCCACAGTTCCTTCTTTGAGAATTTTTTTATCTTGTTCTGTGATTTCTAGTGTTACACCTTTTTCTTTTAAGAAGCTTTTTGTAAAGTAAGAGTATTCACCTCTTACTTGCACATCTCCACAATACCATAGTTTACGCATTGAGTTTTGTGCAGCTAAAATATTAATTGGATTACAAGAATATGGATAATGTGCATCCGATGCTATCATACAACCAATTTTATTTGATGGATCAATTTCATGTCCTGCTTTAACCACTAAAGCACTAGCTAAAAATTGGTTATGTAATGCCGCAAAACGTTTATTTTGTTTTTCTTTAGACATTGAATCATCACTTACATTATTAATATCAATTACCGTTGTTTGATTTGATAAGATACCTGCACCATAAACATCACCAAAATAGTTCATTGTCATATTAATTTCATTAAATGTAATCCAATAATGAACTAAACCTTTATATTCATTAAATAAAGTTTTAGCATACTTAACATAAGCACCAATTGTATCTTTACATAACCAACCATCTTGTTTAATAGCTAATGCCATTGGTGTATCATGATGCATAATTGATACTAATGGTTCTATTCCATATTTGTGACATTCATTAAATACATCTCTATAAAAATCTAATCCCTTTTGATTTGGTTTTTCATCATCTCCATTTGGGAAAATTCTCGCCCATGAAACTGACATTCTATAGACTTTAAATCCCATTTCAGCAAATAATTTAATATCTTCTTTATAACGATGGTAATGATCAATACCTATTTTTGCAGGATAATAAACTCCTGATTCTTCTTTCGTTGTTAATTTTCTAGGATTTCTACGTGTTCCTGCTGTTAATAAATCAGTTATCGCAAATCCTTTTCCATCTTCATTCCATGCTCCTTCACATTGGTAAGCTGCTGTTGCACCTCCCCATAAAAAGCCTTTTGGGAATTCATTATTATTCATAAGCATTATCCTTTCTGACTAACAAATTTTTCTACACCTAATTTTAAACGATTTAATCCTTCATGTAATATTCCTTTACTTGTAGCTATACAAATTCGAACATGTCCTTCAGATTGATTACCAAAATAATTATGTCCGCCTGGAACAACTGAAAGCTTAACTTCTTTCTTTAAGAAATCAACTAATTCAACTGCTGTACAGTTTAAATCTTTAATATCTACATATAACAAATAAGTTGCTTTAGGTCTATATGCATGTAATTGAGGAATATTGTTATTAATAAAGTTTACCGCATAGTCTCTATTTTCTGTTAAATGTTTTATAAATTCTTTTCCCCAGTCTCTAGAATCATTCATTGCCGCAATGGCAGCTACTTGAGAAATTGAAGTTGCACCTCCTGCAGTAGACATAACATCACTTGCTTCTACCAATTTATCAAATGCATCATCATTTGTAGTATAAACACATCCCACTCTAAGACCTGCTAGTCCAAAACTTTTTGAATAACCAAATACAGACATAACTCGGTGACATCGTTCATTTCCTAAACAATAAATACTTTCAAATTTTGCATCTGGATAAACAATATCTGACCAAATTTCATCATTCATAATATAAAGATCATATTTTTCACAAAGTGACATAATATAATCTAATTCTTCTTTTGTATAAGTCAATCCATAAGGATTATGTGGATTACATAATCCTATCATTTTTGTTTTCTCAGTAATACAACTTTCTAATTTAGAAAGATCCATTTTTCTTTTTTTTTCATCAATTCCACAAGAATAATATACTGGTGTTGCTCCTGCTGCTAAGCATGATTCTCTAAATAAAAAATCACAAGGATCAAAAACAATCATTTCATCTCCAGGTTTTAAAAATGCTTTTGCTACAATATACATTGCTCGTGCTGCGCTATCTACCGGTAATACATTTTTTGATGGAATATTTTCATTCTTTAAATCTTTAACATAATTCGATAAAGCAATTTTAAAATCATCAAATCCTGTTTTTGGTGTGTATGAAAAATACCCATCAGAAATATAATCTAGCATTGCTTGTTTTACCATAGGTGGACAAGGAAAATCAGGATCTGCAGCTGTTAATGGAATAACTCCTTCCTCAACTTCTGCCCAACGCAAATTGTACGCTTTTCTTTTTAATACATTTAAATTTACATTTTCATCATCAAAAAATGACATATATTCATCTCCTATCTTCTAAATTTGGCAGGAATATATTCCTGCCAAATAAGTAATTATTTATTTTCTAATTTTTTAAATCTTTTATCAATAACTTCAAACAAATCAACTAAATGCATTGCTACATTTAATTCACTACTTGCACACATACATGTATCTTGTGCATGAGAGAATAATATTGAATATTCTAATTCTTCTCCACGAGATTCTGCTTGTAAAGCATCTGTTTGTACTTGATGAGCTTGTACAATAGCTTCATTTGCTTGCTTTAATAATTCTTTTGCATTTTCTATATCAAATGTATCCAAAGCTTTTAAAGCATCCATTGTTTTTTCTCTAGCATCTCCTGCATGTAAAATAATCTTCATTGCTGTTTGTGCGTGTTCTAAATTCATTTTATTCCCTCATTTCTACTCTAATTTTATTTTTTACTGTTTTCTTCTAAATATTGTTGTTTTTCGTAAACTTTAAAGAATGGTAACCAAATAAACCATGAAACGATAAACAATACGATTACTAAAACAACTCCAGCAAGACTTCCTGTTGTTAAATAACCTTGAATGATATTTGGTAAATACCACATTTGCATTGGTGCGCTAGGAACAGGCACTAATCCAATTCTCATAACTAAATACATGATGCTAGGAATGACAATTGAGTTTAAACATAATGGAATCATTAAAATTGGGTTCCAAACTACTGGTGCACCGAAAACAATTGGTTCATTAATATTGAAAATTGCTGGTAAAACACATACATTTCCAATAGCTTTTAAACGTTTTACTTTAGAACGCATACACATAATAACTAATGCTAATGTACATCCTTGACCACCGATATAAGTTAATCCCATAACTGTTTCCATTAAGTTAATATTTTGTGCAACATGTCCCGCAGCTACAGCTGCCATATTAGCATCCATACCTTCCATCCAAATTGCCCATGCAATTGGGAATAAAATCCAAGTAAATCCAAATGAATATAAGAAACATGTAAAAAATGTAATCGCAATTAATCCTAACCAAGTTTGACCAAATGCTGAAATTGGAGAGAATAATCCACGAATAAATAATGGTAAATCAAATCCAGTATTCATGATAACTAAACCAATAACCAATGTAATTGTAACTGGAACAAGTGCATCCATCCAAGCCACAACCATATCAGGCATAACTGTATCTTTTTTAAACATTGAATGATTTGATGCTACATTGAAAATCCAAGCAGTAAATACTGCAGTAACAACAGCCGTCAACATACCTCCAGTACCAATTTTATCCATTACAAATGAAATATTACCATCTGCAATATTTGGTATAGTGATAATAAAGAATAATGCTAAACTTGATAACATAGCGGAAATTTTTAATTTTTCATTTCCCTTTTTTTCTAATACTTTCATTGGAACTAATATTGTTAAGAAAATAGCAATTAATCCAAATGAGAAAGTATTCAATTGTGAAATGTCTGGAATCCAGCTCAATGCTTCAAAATTTCTAAATACACCAACAATTGAAGATACCGATCCAATCATAATCATTGGTAAAATGCTCATGATTGATTGTTGAATTGCCATAATATAAACATTTTGTGTTAATTTATCTAACTTAGGTGCTAATGAATTTGTAATCCAACCCATAAAACCTTTTTGATTTTCAACATTTTTGTCAGCTTTAACTTCTTTTTTTTCTACTTCTTTTACTGGTTCTTTTTCTACTTCTTGTGGTTTAGCACCTTTTAAAACATCCATTGCTTGTTTTAAAGTTGCTGCACCATCAATAGCTCCATATGCATCTTTATCAATAAAAGCAAATGGAATATTATATTGTTCTAAATCTTTTGCTAAAGCATCTTTCTTATAAGCTAAGTGTGGTCCAAACATAATAATGTCTGTTCCTTTTAGATTATTTGTCATCTCAGCTTCGCTTCTTGCAATAACATCAATATCATCTAATCCTTGTTCTTTTGCGGCTTTACGCATAGCTTGAGCCATGAACCCACTCGAAGCACCGGCACCGCACATCAATAATATTTTCATATTTCTTCACCTATTTTCTTTCTTTATTATTTATGAGCAATTACTTCTACCTCACAAAGCACTTGTTTTGGAAGTTCTTTAACAGCCACACAAGATCTTGCTGGACACATTCCATTAAAATATTCACTATATACTTTATTGAAAGTCGCAAAATCATTCATATCTGCAATAAAGCATGTTGTCTTAACAACATCGCTTAATTTAAAACCAGCTTCTTCTAAAACAGCTTTAACATTTTCTAAAGACTGTTTAGCCTGTCCTTCAATATTATCAGATTCCACACATCCTGTTTTAGGATTAACTGGAATTTGTCCAGAAACAAATGCAAATTCACCAGCTATAATTCCTTGAGAATATGGCCCAATTGCTGCTGGGGCTTCTTTTGTTTTAATTTCACTATTCATTTTCTTAGCTCCTCTCTCTAATGAAATATTTTTCACAATTACATTGTAGTATGTTATTTTATTTTAGTCAATAAACTTTCTTTAATTTTATAAACTATTTTTTACTATTTTATAAAATGTTAGCGCTTATTTTTAACTTAATTATATTAAATATATTTATTAAATGAAATATTTTTCATTATTTATTTTCAATTTATTTAATTTATGTTATAATAGGTATTGGAGGTAACTATGAAATTCAAAGAAATTCAACTTACATTAATCGATCAACAAATTTTAAAAAGTTACAGTACACTACTAGAAGGCTTAGAAAAATATTTAGGATATGGTTATGAAATTGTATTGCATAGCTTAGATAGTTATGAACACTCAGTCATAAATATAGTAAACGGTGAACATACTGGCCGTAAGATAGGGGCTCCTATTACAGACAAAGCGTTAGAAATGCTTAGTCGTTTAAAAGATAGCGGTGAATCAAGTGAAACTTACTTTTCTACAAACGCTAAAGGTGAACCATTAAAAAGTACTACTATTGCAATTCGTGGTGAAAATAATAGAATTATTGGATTATTATGTATGAACTATTATATGAATATTAGTTTAAACGATTTTATTCAATCTTATGTTCCTAAAAAACAAGAAGAAGTACAAATCAAATCTGTTACTGAAACTTTTGCAAGTAACGTAGATGAAATGATTTTATCTACTTTGGAATATGTAAAGAACGAAGTATACGAAGATTCTTCAATTTCATATTCCAATAAAAACAAGGCTATAATTTCTCAATTATATGATAGGGGTATTTTCCAAATAAAAGATTCTGTTCCAAAAATTGCAGACGAATTAAACATTTCAAAAAATACTGTATATTTACATTTGCGCAATTTATCGCCTCAAGGAAATTAATAAAAACGCCTAAGATACTATTCTCTTAGGTGTTTTTATTAATTAAAATTTTTTAATCAATTTGGAAGCAAAACTCTAACGTTTTGCTTCTATTTTTCCTTCTTTAATTCTTAAAGACACATCACACATCTTTGCTAGAGTAGGTGAATGGGTTACCAAAATAACACATTTATGATGAATATGTGCTAAATCTAAGAAAGTATTCATGATGTCCAATGAATTCTTTTCATCAAGGTTACCTGTGGGTTCATCACAAAGGATCAAATCGACTTCTCTTGCAATAGCACGTGCAATCGCAACTCTTTGCTGTTGTCCTCCAGATAGTTGTCGAATATCTCTTTTACATTCATCTTTGGAAAGTCCAAGTTGTTCAAGAATAGATAAACAATATTCTTTTTTATCTTTTCTTTTGATCCCTGCAATTTCTAAAGCAGACATAACATTTTCTAAAGCATTCATATAGTAAATGAGGTTATATGATTGAAAGACAATAGAGATATCTTCTCGACGATATTTATTTAAACCTATTTCTTGAATATCTTTTCCTTTGAATAAGACTTTTCTTTCATCTGGTTTATCTAAACCAGATGAAAGTGAAAGAGTTGTTGTTTTCCCACTTCCACTCGCACCAACAACAGCATATATTTTACCTTTTCCAAATGAATAAGAAGCATGTTCTAAAATTTTATTTTTTTCTTTACCATCTTGATAACTATAGCTTACATTTTCTAATTCTAATAACTTTTCCATCTTAACCTTCCTTTCTAGATAAGATTTGTCTAGGTGTAAGTCTTAATACATAGGCTGCAGGTACAGCAATAGAAACAATACAGATTGCTGCTGTAACACCGGCAAGTTGAACGACATTTTCACCTGTAATTGAAACATCTAATTCTTGATTTGATGGTCCTTGCATCATATTTCCTAGGAAATTTTCTTTTGTTTGTTTATTAGTTTTTTGTTGATTATCATTTGGTTGATCACCTTTTTGATCCATTTGCATGACATTTGAAGAAGAACTACTTTCTAACATATTACCCATATAATGAGATGTTAATTGTCCTGTACCTAAAGAAATCACAAAAGCAACTACTGCAATTAAACCTATTTCAATAAGTTGTTGAGCAATAATTTTAACTTTACTTTGTCCAAGTGATAAAAGAACACCAATTTCATAATATCTATTTCTAATTGTTAGAGCTAAGATTAAACAAAGAATTGCACTACCAGCAATCACTACGATCCATACAAACATCTTTGCGAATGATTGCATACTTTCAAGAGAAGAAGCATTTTGTTGATAAAGACGATTATTGGCATCTAATGAGAATGTATCAAAATCAATATCACTTTGCTTTTTTGCAAGTTTTACAAAAGCTTCTGCATTTTCTGGATCATCTAAATAATAAATTGCTGATGTAATGTTTTCACTACTTCCAGTAAGTGTTTGCCCAACTGATAAATCAGTATAAATCGTGTTTACTGGATTATTGAAATGGGCACCACCAATTTCATTTGTTGTTTGAATTTCATAAATACCTACAATTGTAAGTTCTTGAATAATTGTTTCATCATTAACTGTGGTTGTAATAGTAAAAGTATCACCAACACTTAAATCATTATCACTTGCAAGATTGGTTTCAATGACACAGTTATTTGTATTTGCATCATCACTTGTAAGCAAACGACCATCTGTTAAGGTATAATTACTGTTTGTAAATGAATCTAAATATTCCATTGTAGTATTAGCACTGATCGTAAAATCACCTTGATTTGAAGCTTGTTCTGATTGATCATTTGGCTTATTTGTATCTTGTTGATTATTACTATTATCCGATTCAGTTTCTACCGCTGAAATAGAATCACTATCAGCTGATGTAGATATTTGATAATTATAACTTTCTACATACTTTAAATCTTTTAAACTATCTGCCATGGTTGTTGTTAATGATGTCTCATTACTTACGGCTTCACCTGGTTCTCTATTTTTCATCATGTTTCTAAAATCAACAGAAAGAGTTACATCGTTTCCTAAACTACTACGAATTTGATCCATTGATTTTTGTGTTGCTGATTGAATGGATAAACCAGCAATGACGAGATTGGTAATAACGACAATTATTACAAATAATAAAATCGTTTTTCCTATGTTTTTCTTTAAACTTAAAAGTGCGTTTTTTATCATACTTTCTACCTCCATCTTCAATATAAAGAAAAAGTATATCCATAAAACGGAATAATTATGTAAAAAAAGGGTTATACATTATATATTTTATTGCTTTTCTTATTATTTAAAGTTACCCTTATAAAGAAAGAGAAGGGATAAAATATGAAATTAGATAATTTGGCTATAGGAAAAAGTGCTGTAATTGTCTCTGTAGGAGGAACAGGAGCATTAAGACAACACTTTTTAGATATGGGACTTATCCAAGGTGTAGAAGTAACCATGGTAAAATATGCACCAATGGGGGATCCTATTGAAATTAAAATACATGATTATGAGCTTACTTTAAGGAAAGAAGATGCTCAAAAAATAGAAGTTAAAGAAATTACTAAAAAAGAAGAATTAAAAAATGAAAACATTATTTTTAAATATAAAAAACATCCAGGGTATGGTGAATCAAGTTACGATAAAATCAATAATCACCAAATCTATCATGAAAGTGATCTACTTACTTTTGCCTTAGTTGGTAATCAAAACTGTGGTAAAACAACTTTATTTAATCAACTAACTGGTTCTAATCAACATGTTGGTAATTTTCCAGGAGTCACTGTTGATCGTAAAGATGGTGTAATTAAAGGCTATAAAAATACCCTTATAACGGATCTACCAGGAATTTATTCAATGTCACCTTATAGTAGTGAAGAAATCGTGACTAGAAATTTCTTATTAAAAGAAAAACCAAAAGCAATCATTAATATTGTTGATGCAACAAATATTGAAAGAAATCTTTATTTAACAATGCAACTATTAGAACTCAATATGCCTATGGTTGTTGCTTTAAATATGATGGATGAAATGTCAGGAAATGGGGGAACAGTTCTTATTAATGAACTAGAAGATCATTTAGGAGTTCCTGTCGTTCCTATTTCAGCCGCTAAAGGAGAAGGTATTGATGAATTGGTCAGTCATGTTTTACATGTTGCTTATTATCAAGAAAAACCTCAATTTTTACAATATTTTGATAATCAAGCTCTTGATCGTTGTATTAATGCAATTGAACATCTTATTGAAGATCATGCAAAAAAAGCAAGAGTTCCTTTACGTTTTGCAGCAAGTAAACTTGCAGAAAATGATTCTCTTTTATTAGAACAACTTGATTTAAGTCAAAATGAAAAGGAAATTTTAGAACACATTCGCAAACAGCTTGAAGAAGAAAGTAGTCTTGATTGTTCAGCAGCTATTGCTAGTGATCGTTTTCATTCAATCATTAATATTTGTAGACAAACTGTGAAAAAACCTCATGAAAGTAAAGAAAGATTAAGAAGTCAAAAAATTGATCAATTTTTAACTGGAAAATATACAGGTATTCCCGCCTTTATTGGAATTATGGGTATCGTTTTCTTTTTGACCTTTAATGTTATTGGTTCTTTTTTACAAGGCATCTTAGAAAATGGTGTATCTATTGTAACAAATTATGTTGATACTCTTCTAACCCAAGCACAAATCAATGTAGCTTTACATTCTTTGATTATAGATGGAATTTTTAATGGGGTAGGAACTGTTTTAAGTTTCTTACCAATTATTGTTACTTTATTTTTCTTCTTATCTATTTTAGAAGATAGTGGTTATATGGCTCGTGTTGCTTTTATTATGGATAAACTCCTTAGAAAAATTGGACTTTCTGGACGAAGTATTGTCCCTATGTTGATTGGATTTGGATGTACAGTACCTGGCGTTATGGCAAGTCGTACACTTTCTTCAAGAAGAGATCGACAAATGACAATTATTCTAACACCTTTTATGTCATGTTCAGCAAAACTTCCAATCTATGCTTTCTTTACCTCTGTCTTTTTCCCAGGTAAGGGCGCATTCGTTATGATTTTCTTATATGTTTTTGGTATTTTGACTGGTATTATTTTTGCTTTGATTTTAAAAGGATCCCTTTTTAAAGGTGAACCTGTTCCTTTTGTCATGGAACTTCCAAACTATCGTATGCCTGGCGCTAAAAACGTCTGTCAATTATTATGGGAAAAAGCCAAAGATTTCTTACAACGTGCTTTTACTGTCATCTTTGTAGCCACAATCATTATTTGGTTCTTACAAACCTTTGATTTAAGATTTAATATCGTCGCAGAATCTAAAGAGAGTATTCTAGCCATTCTCGCTGGATATATCACTCCAATCTTTAACCCATTAGGATTTGGTGATTGGCGCATTTCAACAGCCCTTATTTCAGGTTTTATGGCAAAAGAAAGTGTTGTTTCGACATTATCTATTCTTTATGGTTCAACCCAATCATTGTTGATGTCACTTACAACACCAGCTGCTTTATCTTTACTTATTTTCTGTTTACTTTATACCCCTTGTATTGCAGCGATTGCTGCAATCAAAAGAGAACTTAATGGGAAATGGGCATTGATTGTTGTCTTTGGACAATGCCTTATTGCTTGGCTTGCCTCTTTTGTTGTGTATCATTTGATTTTATTGGTATTTTAGTATTGTAACATCAGTTTTTGCATTGTAACAATTAGATTGTTACAATGCAATTTTTATTATTACAACAAAAAAACAGATCCAAGGGAACGGAAAAGATCTGCTTTTTACTATTATCTATTATTATTTTTTAAAAAGGGAAATTGATAATTACGTTTTGAGTTTAAGTAAGTTCTTATTCCTCCTTTCGTGTATTATCATAGATAAGTTTTATGAACTTTATTTAACTTTTTCATGTTTCTTTCTTGTTTGTTTTGTCAAAAATTATGGGATAAAAAATGCAACGTTAAATAACATTGCATTTTTAAATTGCTTTAATATTTTGGTGTTAATTCTACATACATATCTTTGTATTGTTTTGCGCTTTGTTGCCAAGAAACATCTTTATTCATATCACGAACAACCATTTCATCCCAATATTTTCTATTTTCAAAATAAAGTGTTTTAGCACGATTGATTGCATCATAAAGAAGTCCACTTTCATAACGATCAAAGGTAAAGCCATTACCTGTATTATCAAATAGATTATAAGGTTGAACAGTATCTTTAAGTCCACCTGTTTCTCTTACAATTGGGATAGAACCATATCTCATACTAATAAGTTGTGTAAGTCCACAAGGTTCAAATCTTGATGGTACCAGTAAAGCATCGCATCCTGCATAAATATTGTGGGCGACATTTTCATTGTAGGCAATATATGCACAGAAGTTTCCTTTATATTTATTTTCATAATAACGGAAAGCATCTTCATACATCGCATCACCTGTACCTAAAACAACAACTTGTGTATGTTCATCCATAATACTTGGAATAACATCATTAACAAGATCAAGACCTTTTTGATTTGTAAGACGCGAAATAAGTCCGATAACAATTTTATGATCATCAACTTCTAATCCTAAGGATTCTTGAAGTGCTTTTTTATTCGCTTTTTTATTCTTGATAACAGATTGGCTATCATATTGAGCAGCTAAAAGTTTATCTGTTGCTGGATTCCAAATATCTGTGTCAATACCATTAACAATTCCTAAAATCTTACTACTATGATATCTTAAATGTTCTTCAAGACCTTCACCATACTCTTCTGTTTGAATTTCTCCAGCATACGTATTACTTACTGTTGTTAATTTATTACAATAAGTGATACCACCTTTTAACATATTCGCATCTAACCAATTTTGTGTCATACAATCTTTATTGAAGACATAATCAGGAAGATCTGACCAATATTGAATTGTTTTTCGATCATAGATACCTTGGAATCTTAAGTTATGAATTGTAAGAACAGCACCTGCACGTCCTACATTTGTATCTTTAAAGCTTGTTCTTAAATAAAGAGGAACTAAAGCTGCTTGCCAATCATGACAATGTACAATATCTGGTGTCCAATTTAAATAATTAAGTGCCGCAAGAGCTGCTTTACTAAAATAACAGAACTTAGGAATATCATCGATAAGATTCGTATATGGATTTCCCCATGAGAAGAATTCATCATTATCGATAAAATCATAAACAACACCATCTTCTTGATATTCCATAATACCTACATAATATTGTTTTCCATCTGCACATAGATCCATATAAAATGATCCTTTATATTCCATCTTTTCTTGGAACTTTTGAGGAATACATTTATATCTAGGAATAATAACTTTAACATCCATATTTAATTTAGCTAAACTCTTTGGAAGAGCTGACATAACATCCCCTAATCCACCCGTTTTTACAAATGGATAACATTCTGAACCAATAAAAGCAACACTTCTACGAGGTCCTAAATCAATTGGTTGAGATTTTTCAACAGGAACTTCTTGAATAACTTCTGTTGGTTTAGGCTCAACAGGTGTTTCACTTTTTATAGATTTTGGTTTAGCAGTAGTTGTTTTTTTACTTGTAGCTGTTGTTGATTTTGCAGCTGTAGCCTTTTTAGTAGTCGCTTTCTTAGCAGGCATTGTTTTTACAGCTGGTGCTGATTCAGCAACAATAACTTTTTCACTTGTTTCTTTTGGTTGAACAGTTGTCTTTGGTGTTGATTCAACAATATCAACTTTTTTTGGTACTTCTACTGGTTTGACTTCAGTTACCTTTTCACTGGTAACTGATGCCGATTTAACAACCGTATTGGCCTTTACACCCGTTGTTCTTTTTTTATTGGCTATTGTTGTTCTTTTCTTACTTTTTTGAACTGTTTTTTTACTCATACTTTCTTCTCCCATCTTTAAAATAATATCATGTTTAAAACTCTAACTTCATCATTTTCTCTTATTAACATCTCCTATTATAGTCATTAGAATTTGCGATTTTTGTATCTTTTTAAAACTTCATTCATACAAAAATTCTTTCATTTTAATTTACTTTCATATTCAAAATGTTCTTTTATTTATTGTACCATAATCAATGAATGTTGTTTATATATTCTGCACAAAAAAACAGATTCAAAAGGGAGGGGGGAGAATCTGTTTTTTTATCTATTATTATCTTTTTTAAAAAGGGAAGTTTATAATTAAGTTTTGTTTAAGTAAGTTCTTGTTCCTCCTTTCGTCTATTATCATAAGTTGCAAATATGAACTTTATTTAACTTTTTCATGTTTCTTCTTTGGTTGTTTTGTCAAAAATTATGTGATACCATTATTTCAAACAATGCACCTTTTGGTGTTTTTTATTATAGAGGGAGGGTAATCTATGAATAAAACACAAGATTTTACGAAAGGAGTTATTTGGAAACAATTACTTTTTTTCTTTTTTCCAATATTAATTGGGAGCTTTTTTCAACAACTATATAATACCGTTGATACCATTATTGTTGGTCAAGCTTGTGGGACAAATGCTCTTGCTGCTGTTGGTTCAACAGGGAATTTGACAAACTTAGTTGTTAACTTCTATGTTGGTTTATCAACTGGAGCTTCTGTTGTTATTGCTCAATATTATGGAGCTCATAATAAAGATAAGATACATCAAGCAGTCCATACTTCATATATGCTTGCTATTGTTAGTGGAATTATCATGATGCTTTTTGGTTTATTCTTTTCTTATCAATGTTTAGATGCTATTGGTGTTCCTCATGATATTTTAAATGATGCCAGTCTTTATATGAGACTTTACTTTTTAGGGATGATTCCTGGAGCTATTTATAATATTGGTTCAGGAATTTTAAGAGCTGTAGGAGATAGTAAAAGACCACTTTATTATTTAATTATTTGTAGTATTGTTAATGTTGTTTTTGATTTTGTTTTAGTTGTTATTTTACATAAAGGTATTGCTGGGGCAGCGATTGCGACTTTTATTGCTCAAACAGTATGTGCTATTTTAGTCACAATTCAACTAATGTTTTCTAAAAATGTCTATCAACTTACATTATCAAAAATTAAATTTCATTTACCTGTATTAAAGAAAATTGTCCAAATTGGAGCTCCTGCTGGAATTCAATCAACAATGTATAGTATCGCCAATATCGTCTTACAAACACATATTAATGCCTTTGGAACTCAAACCATTGCTTCATGGTCAGTCTATGTAAAGATTGATGCTTTATTTTGGATGGCTATGGCAGCCATTGGTGCCGCAATTACAACTTTTGTAGGACAAAACTATGGTGCTCATCTTTATGATCGTATTCAAAAAGGAGCGAAAACAGCTTTAGCGATTGCCTTAACAATGGCAGTTTCTTTAAGTGTGATCTTATGTTTTGGGGGAAGTTATATTACAAAACTCTTTTCATCTGATCCAGCCATCATTAATCAATGTCAAAGTTTAATACTCTTTTTAATGCCTTTCTATTTTTCTTACTGTTGTGTAGAAATTTTTTCTGGAACAATGAGAGGTTGTGGGGAATCTTTTAAACCAATGCTTCTTGTCTGTATTGGTATTTGTGTTTTGCGTGTTGCTTGGGTAACCTTTATTTCTCCTCATTATCCAACATTAAAAGGTGTTGTTATTTCTTATCCAATCACTTGGTTTACAACTTCCTTTCTCTTTATTATTTATTATAAACATTTTAAAAAATATCATTTTGGAGCATAGTTATGCGACGAACAGAACGAGAAATTACAGATTTAAATAAAAGAAATCATTGAAAATAATCAATGTTGCCGTTTAGATTTTATAGATCAAAGCAGTGTTTTGTTCATTTAAATTATTGTTATACTTATAATAATAAACATTCATGTTGCAAAAGTAGGAAAGAAACTCGATTTAATATATTTTGTTGAAAGAAAAACATCATGTCAATATTCTATGAAATATCAAAATATTATGGGAAAAGGCCATATTGAATTGATAGAAGATAAGAAAAAAGAAGTTAGAATTACAATTAATCATGAAAAATGTAGCGGGTAAAGAAGTCGTATTTAATGATCAAAAGGTAAGTAATGTTGCTATTATGAAATTAATTGTAGATACACTAACTTGTATTCTGCTCTAGGAAGGGTAATGGCATACCCCTATCTTGCACTACGAACTATCATAAATGAACTTGTCTGCCAACAATGTTGGCAGGTAACAATAATCCCCTGTCTTTAGACATGAGGAGAACATTCATATAATGATTAAAAAACAAATCAATTAAAAACCGCACATTGTGCGGTTTCACATATTATAAATCTACTCCATAATCACTTACAACAACTTGTCCTGTAAGTGGTGCTGCATCATCACTTGCTAAGAAAAGTGCTACTTTTGCAACATCTAAAGGACTACAAGGTTGAAGTGTTAAATCACTATGAGCTGACATAGCACCCATCATTTTCATATCCATTGTATCAGGTGTTAATCCTGCTGCCATATCTGTTGTAATACTTCCTGGACAGATAACATTACATCTAATTTTTTCTTTAGCAAAACGCATTGCTGCATGTTTTGTTACTCCAATAATTGCTGCTTTAGTAGATACATAAACAGCACCACCTGCACCATATTGTCCAGCAACACTTGAGATATTAACAATAGAAGCTCCACTTTTCATCACTTTTAAAGCTTCTGACATACAATACATTGTTCCTTTTTGATTAATATCAATAACTCTATTTAAATCATCATAATCAATTTGATCAATTGCATTTAATCCTTTATCTAAAACACCTGCATTATTAATTAAAATATCTAATTGACCAAAAGTTTCAACTGTTTTACTTACTAAGTTTTTAACATCATCCACTTTAGAAATATCAGTAGGAACACATAAAACAGTTCCTCCTGCTTCTTCAATTTCTTTTGCTGCTTCTTCTAAGACTTGTTGACGTCTTGCTGAAATAACAACTTTTGCTCCTTCACTTGCAAACAATTTAGCGATTTCTTTACCTACGCCAGCATTTCCTCCTGTAATAATTGCCACTTTATTATCCAATTTTCCCATAAAAAATCCTCCTAGATATATAGTAACACATGTAAGCGCTTAACTCTATCTTTTTCATATCCCAAAATTGTATGTGAGTATACCATATTTTTACAATTAAATCAGTTAATTGATCCACTGCAATCATTTTTTTCTCCTATCATTTTGTATAAAAAAAGTATATACTTTTACTGATATTTATATAAGTACGCACTTTGAAGTGATATAGTTTCTTCAAAGAAACCATGGGAAAGGAAATATATGAGAAAAAAAGTCTTTGGTGTTTTACAAAGAATAGGACGTAGTTTTATGTTACCTATTGCTGTTCTTCCAATTGCAGGGATGTTTTTAGGAATTGGCAGTTCACTTACAAATGAAGCAACGATTGCTTCACTTGGTATGGAAAGTATTTTGGGAAATGGAACAATTTTAAATCAAATATTAACGTTATTAATGGCTGTTGGACAAACTATTTTTGATAATCTACCGTTAATTTTTGCCGCTTCTGTTGCTTCAGGAATGGCTAAGAAATCAAAAGAAGTCGCTGTTTTATCTTCGATTATTGCTTTTTTTGTGATGCATTCAACAATTCATAGTTTACTTACTTTTAATGGTGTTATTAATGGTAATAAAGTTTTAGTTGATGCCGTAGATGGAACATTGATAAATGTATGTGGTCAAATGTCACTACAAATGGGAGTATTTGGTGGTGTTATTGTTGGTTTAGGTGTGAGTTATTTACATAACCATTTCTATCAAATTCAATTACCTAATTTTTTGTCTTTCTTTGAAGGGGAAAGATTTGTCCCAATTATTTCAACAATTGTTTATATTTTTATTGGTTTTTTAATGTTTTATATTTGGCCTAGTATTCAATCAAGTATCTTTAAGATTGGACAATTGATTGCCAGTAGTGGTTATGGAGGTACTTTTGTTTATGGAATTGTTAAACGAGCTCTTGTTCCTTTTGGTTTACACCATGTTTTCTATACGCCTTTTTATCAAACAGCTATTGGGGGATCAATGGAAGTTAATGGGGTCTTAGTTCATGGTGCTCAAAACATTTTCTTTGCTCAATTAGCTGATCCAAACCTAAAACATTTCAGTGTTGAAGCAGCAAAATATTTCTCTGGTGAATTTATGATTATGATTTTCGGTTTACCAGGTGCTGCTTTAGCGATGTATCAATGTGCTAAAGATGAATCAAAAAAAGTTGTAAGAAGTCTCTTTTTATCAGCGGCTCTTACCAGTATATTGACTGGAATTACTGAACCGATTGAATTCGCCTTTATCTTTGTAGCACCTATGTTATTTGTGGTGAATGTATTTTTAGCGGGTACGGCTTTTGTTTTAGCACAAGCTTTAAGAGTGACAATTGGCTTTACTTTTTCTTGTGGTTTGATTGATTTTCTTATTTTTGGGGTATTACAAGGCAATAGTAAAACTCATTGGATTTTTATTGTAATCTTTGGGCTTATTTATTTCTTCCTATATTATTTTTCATTCCGTTTTTTAATTAAGAAATTTGATTTAAAAACACCAGGAAGAGAAGATGATAATAAATTAACGATTTTTAATAAAAAGAAAATGGATTATTCTTTTGATCAATCCTTAATTGATCCTCAAGTTCAAATGATTCTTAAAGGATTAGGTGGTCGCCGTAACTTTACAGATCTAGATTGTTGTATTACGCGATTACGTGCAACCTTACAAGAACCTGAATTAGTAAGTGAAGCTTCTTTAAAACAAGCAGGGGCTGCAGCTGTATTATTACAGGGAAATGCAATTCAAATTATTTTTGGTCCTAAAGCTTCTTCTTTAAAAACAAAGATTGATGATTATCTTGAAAACGTCCCTGAAGCTTATGATGAAGAGAAAACAATTGTTTATCATACAACAGATTTAGAAATTGGGAATATTGTTGATGGCGAAGTTTTACCAATTGAAGATTGTAGTGATGATATCTTTGCCCATAAACTTCTAGGAGATGGTTTAATGATTCGTCCTCTTCATGGTGTAGTGGTTTCTCCTTGTGATGGAACGATTTCCATGCTTTATCCTACAAAACATGCTATTGGTATAGAATTGGATAATGGAATGGAATTATTGATTCATTTTGGTATTAATACCGTAAAATTAAATGGACAAGGGTTTGAACTTCTTGTTAAAATAAATCAAAAGGTCAAAAAAGGAGATCTTTTATGGAATGCAGATTTGCATTATATTAAAGAAAATGCGGTAGATGATTGTCTTTTAATGATCGTAACCAAAGGACAAGGGTCTCTTGAAAAGATTTATGGAAATAAAAAAAGTGGCGAAACAGTTTTAAAAATAAGAGAGTAGGTGAACAAAATGTATCAAGTCTTAAAAATATTAAATAATAATACCATTCTTGCTAAAGAAGGTAATAATGAAATTATTATTTTGGCTAAAGGAATTGGTTTTGGTAAAAAAGTAAATGATCATTTTGAAATTCCACCTCAAGCTAAAAAATATATGATGCAAAAAAACTATCAAGCCAAAGATAAGTTAAAGAAAGTTATTGATTATATTAATCCGGTTTATTTAGAAATTGCGGCTGAAATCATCAAAGAAGCAACTAATAAATTTCAAAAAGTAAATCATGATATTCTTATTCCACTTGCTGATCATATTCATTTTACAATCAAACGTATGGATGAAAATATCATGCCTAGTAATCCATTTACTTATGATATACGACTTCTTTTCCCTGATGAGTATGAAGTTGCTTTAAAATCAAAAGAAATAATTAAATCTTTTATTAATAAAGAAATCAACAATGATGAAGTAAGTTTCATTACTTTACATATTCACTCGGCAATTTCTTCTAATAAAGTAGGAGAATCCATGGAAGCTGCTCGTATTGTTCATGAAAGTATTATTAAATTACAAACGGATTTAAATATGAAAATTGATATTGAATCTATTTCTTATGCCCGTTTAATGAATCATATTAAATTCCTAATCATTCGTTTAAATACTAATGAACAATTACAAATGGATATTAGTGAATTTACAAAAAATAAATTTCCTTTTGCTTATGAACAAGCAATAAGAATGTGTGATAATTTATCAAAGGTACTTCATAAAGAATTACCAGAATCAGAAGTTGGTTATCTTGCTTTACATTTGGAAAGAATTTTATCAAGTGCATTTCAAAATTAGGAGGAAACTCCTTTTTTTATTTATTGATAAATTGTGATTGTTTTATATTATATTTTATTCTTTTCATTATTTTTTGTATGATAAAAAATAATGAAAGAACATCAAAATGTAAAAAAATGATTGACGCTTACATTTTTTAGTGTTAGTATAGCAATGTAATTAAATTGAATATTCAATAGTGTGTAACTTTAAGTAGGCATTAACTATTTTAAAAAAGAGCAATAGCTTTATTGTATCTTCTTTTAAATAGTTGGCCTACTTTTTTGTTATTCAATGTTAATTAAAGAGAGGGAGGAAAAATATGGTAGGAATTATTCTTGCAAGTCATGGTGAATTCGCTAATGGAATTTTACAATCTGGTTCTATGATTTTCGGTGAACAAAAAGATGTAAAAGCTGTGACTTTACAACCAAGTGAAGGTCCTGATGATTTAAGAGCAAAAATGGAAGAAGCTATTTCCACTTTTGAAAATCAAGACGAAGTTCTTTTCTTAGTTGATTTATGGAGTGGTACTCCTTTCAACCAAGCAAACTTATTACTTAACGGTCATGAAGATCATTGGGCAATCGTTACTGGGTTAAATTTACCAATGCTTATTGAAGCATATGCAATGCGTATGTCTACTGACAGCGCACATGAAATCGCAACTCATATCTGTGAAGTTGCTAGAGACGGAGTTAACATTCGTCCAGAAGAATTAGAACCTAAAAAGGAAGAAGCAGTAAAAGCTGAAAACCCAGCACCTGCTGGAGCTATTCCTGAAGGAACTGTTCTTGGAGATGGACATATTAAATATGTCTTAGCTCGTGTTGATACACGTTTATTACACGGTCAAGTAGCTACTACTTGGACAAAATCAACTCAACCAACTCGTATCATTGTTGTATCTGATGCAGTATCTCAAGATGCATTACGTAAACAAATGATTGAACAAGCTGCACCACCAGGTGTTAAAGCAAACGTTGTACCAATCAAAAAGATGATCGAAGTCGCTAAAGATCCTCGTTTTGGTGCTACTAAAGCTTTATTGTTATTTGAAACTCCTCAAGATGCTTTAAGAGCTATTGAAGGTGGCGTTGATATTAAAGAATTAAATATTGGTTCTATGGCTCACTCAGTTGGTAAAGTAGTTGTTAATAAAGCCATTGCTATGGATCAAAAAGATGTTGAAACTTTAGAAAAATTAAAAGAAATGGGTGTTACTTTCGATGTTCGTAAAGTACCTGCTGATTCTAAAGAAAATATGGACAGTCTTCTTAAAAAAGCAAAGACTGAACTTCAAAATATGAAATAGGGGGAAAATTTAATGTCTGCAATTACTATTATGTTAATTATTTTAGTAGCATTATTAGCAGGTATGGAAGGGATTTTAGATGAATTCCAATTCCATCAACCACTAGTAGCGTGTACTTTAATTGGTTTAGTTTCAGGACATCTAAGTGAAGGTATTGTCTTAGGTGGTTCTTTACAAATGATTGCCTTAGGATGGGCAAACGTTGGTGCTGCTGTTGCTCCAGATGCTGCTTTAGCTTCTGTTGCTTCTGCAATTATCATGGTTTTAGGTTTAAATGGTGGTACTGTTAATACACAAACAGCTATCTCTACTTCAATTGCTGTTGCAATTCCTTTATCAGTAGCTGGTTTATTCTTAACTATGATTTGTCGTACAATCGCTATCCCATTAGTTCACTTAATGGATGGTGCTGCTGAAAAAGGAGATTTCCGTAAAATTGAAATCTATCAAATTTTAGGTATCTTATTACAAGGTATCAGAATCGCAGTTCCTGCTGCTGCACTATGTATCGTTCCTGCTGAAGCAGTAACTAGTGTTTTAAATCAAATGCCTGCTTGGTTATCAGGTGGTATGACTGTTGGTGGTGGAATGGTTGCCGCTGTAGGTTATGCAATGGTTATTAATATGATGTCAACTAAAGAAACTTGGCCATTCTTTGCTATCGGTTTCGTATTAGCTGCATTAAGCGAATTAACATTAATCGCTTTAGGTGCTTTAGGTGTTGCTATTGCTTTAATTTACTTAGGATTAAAAGAAAACGGTGGTTCTGGTAATGGTGGTTCTACTGGTTCTGGTGATCCATTAGGTGATATTTTAAATGACTATTAATCTTGAAGGAGGAAAGAAATATGGCAGAAAAAATTCAATTAAGTAAAAAAGATCGTTTATCAGTTGCTTGGCGTCATCAGTTCCTTCAAGGATCATGGAACTATGAACGTATGCAAAATGGTGGTTGGTGTTATTCAATTATCCCAGCTATCAAAAAATTATACAAAGATCCACAAGATAGAGCAGATGCTTTAAAAAGACATCTAGAATTCTATAATACACATCCTTATGTTTCAGCTCCAGTTATGGGTGTTACATTAGCCTTAGAAGAAGAAAGAGCTAATGGTGCTGAAATCAATAATCAAGCTATTCAAGGGGTTAAAGTTGGTATGATGGGACCTCTTGCAGGGGTTGGAGATCCAGTATTCTGGTTCACTTTAAGACCAATCTTAGGTGCTTTAGGTGCTTCTCTTGCTTTAGGTGGAAGTATTGTTGGTCCTTTATTATTCTTCTTTGCTTGGAATATTATCCGTATGGCATTTATTTGGTATACTCAAGAATTTGGATATAAAGTTGGTACTTCTATCGCAAAAGATTTATCTGGTGGTTTATTAGGTAAAATTACTCAAGGTGCTTCTATTTTAGGTATGTTCATTATCGGTTCTTTAGTTCAACGTTGGGTAAGTATTTCATTTACTCCTGTTGTTTCTAGAGTTACTCAATCTGAAGGTGCTTATATTGATTGGAGTCAAATCAAAGGTGGGGCTGAAGGTATTAAATCAGCTTTATCTCAATATGCTTCCCTTGGAGCTACTGGATTAGATAAAATTAAAGTTACTACTTTACAACAAAACTTAGATCAATTAATTCCTGGTCTTGCAGCATTATTACTTACATTACTTTGCTGCTGGTTATTAAAGAAAAAAGTTTCACCAATCGTTATTATCGTTGCATTATTTATCGTTGGTATCTTAGCTCGTTTAGCTGGAATTATGTAATTTAAAAAGTTCAATATTTATGGAGGGAATATATGGTACAATCATTAAATAAAAAAGTCGATTTAACAATTAATGCTACTTCTTATTTAGGAATGGCAAACTATGGTAAAGTGTTAGTCGGGGATGAAGCTTTTGAATATTACAATGATAAAAATGTCAATGATTATATTCAAATTCCTTGGTCTGAAGTAACAGAAATCATGGCAAGTGTCATGTTTAAAGGAAAATGGATTCCTCGTTTTGCAGTTGTTACGAAAAACAACGGAAACTTTATCTTTTCGACAAGAGATAATAAAAAGACCTTAAGAGCTGTTAGAAATTATGTTGATCCAAATAATATGGTTCGTTCTCTTAGTTTCTTTCAAGTAATCTCTCGTGGTTTAAAATCATTATTCAAACGTAAATAAATATTGAGCAAAGGAGCTTCATTGCTCCTTTTTTTTGTTATAATGAAAGAGGTGATATTATGGATCTAAATAAAATACATTATTTCTTTAAAGCTGTTGAATATAAAAACTTTACGCAAGCAGCTAACGCTTGTCATATTGGACAAACAACCATGTCTAAATACATTGCTGTCTTAGAACAAGAACTCCGAACACAGCTATTTATAAGAGAACATAGAACATTAACTCTTACTAAACAAGGAAAACAGTTCTATGAAGGAATGAAAAACATTTATGCTTCTTATCAAACTTTATGTCAAAATATTCAACAAACGAATACTTTACATATAGGCATGAAAACAACAGATTTTACAGACTTTGAAATTCTTGAAAGCTTTGAAAAGAAATACCCACATCTTTCTATTTCTTATTCTTATCTTGAAGAAAATGAATTGATGGAAGGCCTAAAAGCGCATCAACTCGATGCGTTAATTTCTCCAAGCATGCTCTCTTTCTACAAAAACAATCCAATTGAAACAACAACCTTATCTAAAGAAAACGTTTCTCTTGTTTGTTCAAAAGAACTGATCCATAAATATCATACAATAGAAAAGGTCATTCAATCTGTTCCCTATATTACAAAAGCAACAGATCAAAACTATCATCAATTATGTAAAGATGAACTTTATAAAATTTATCATACAACTTTTAATAAAGTAGAATACGTTAAAGAATTTCCTAAACAACTTCTTTTACTTAATCTATCTAGAGGTTTTTCAATCCTTCCTACCAAAGAAGTAGAAAATAGAAATCAGTTCTATTTAGAGGATATTAGTAAATACTTTGCTGATCTTGAAAAAATAGATCTTGTTTATTTAAAACAAAATAAATCAGAGAACTTAAATCTATTATTGCAACATATCCATGAAAAAAAGTGCTAGATTAAGCATTTTTTTTCGTTTTATCTTTTAACATTTATCCTATATAATACAAAGCAAGGAGTTGATGTTATGCAAAAAGATTTAACAAAAGGCAGTGCCTTAAAAAATATTATTACTTTCTCATTACCTTTTTTACTTGCTAATTTCTTACAAACATTCTATGGCATGGCTGATTTATTTATTGTCGGTCAATACAATGGAGCCGCTTCTTTATCAGGGGTTTCTATTGGAAGTCAGGTCATGCATATGATTACTGTTATGCTTGTAGGAATTGCAATGGGCTCAACGGTCATGATTGGTCGTTATGTTGGTGAAAGAAAAGAAGAAGAAAAAAGGATGACTGTAGGAAATACAATCATTATCTTTATGATTTTATCTCTGATCGTTACTTTGATTTTATTATTCTTTATTAATCCGATTGTTTCTATTATGTCTACACCTGTAGAAGCGATTCAAGAAACAACGATTTATTTAAAAATATGTTTTATCGGAATTCCTTTTATTACTGCTTACAATATTATTAGTTCTATTTTTAGAGGATTAGGGGATTCTAAAAGTCCTATGTATTTTGTGGCAGTTGCTTGTTTTTTTAATATCGTGTTAGATTTTATTTTCATTGGTTATTTCAATATGCATGCCGTTGGAGCAGCATTTGGGACAGTGATTTCACAACTTATTAGTGTAATTGTTGCTTTATTTGCAATTATTAAAAGAAAATTGATTGTCATCCATAGACACCATTTTAAATTACATAAAAAGATTATTAAAGATATCTTTAAAATTGGTTTTCCTATTTCTATGCAAGATGGTTTGATTCAAATTTCATTTATCATTATTACGATTATTGCCAATAGCCGTGGCGTTGATATTGCCGCAGCAGTTGGTGTTGTAGAAAAAATCATTAGCTTTTTATTCTTAGTACCATCAAGTATGTTATCTGCCATCTCAGCAATCTGTGCACAATGTGTTGGAACAAAACAACATCAAAGAGCAAGACAAACTTTACGCTATGGATGCTTTATTGCTTTAGGATTTGGAATTTTCTTTGCGCTTACTTGTCAATTTATTTCCAAGGAAATTCTTTCGTTATTTACAAGTGAAGCTGCAGTTATTATGTATGGTAGTCAATATTTAAAAGGATATGTTTTAGATTGTGTCTTTGCTTCTATTCATTTTTGTTTTAGTGGATTCTTTACAGCCTATGGTTATTCCATTATTTCCTTTATTCATAATGTAATTTCCATAGTACTTATAAGAGTTCCAGGAGCTTATATTACTTCTAAACTTTTCCCTGAAACATTACTTCCAATGGGACTTACACCCGCTCTTGGTTCTATTTTATCTGCTCTTATTTGTATAACTGTTTTTATTGTTATGAAGAAAAAGAATAAATTTGATTTTTAAAAAACGTCATCTTAGGATGGCGTTTTTCATATTCTGATAATTCTTCATAATCATCTTCTGTATTAATAAAACATCTTCTTAAATACTCTTTTCCTCCATCTACTGCAACAGCACCACACTTACAAAACTTAAAGTCATGTACTGTTTTACTTTCAATTATATCTCCACATCTTTTACATCTTATTTTGTTTATTTTTATCTTTTCCATAGTAATTCCTTATTTAAATTTAAATGATAGAATACACATATAATCATTTTTTAACTTTGTATCTTTCTTTTCTAATTCTTCTATTGGAATTGTTGAAACACCCTCTTTTCCATAAAATAAAGCTGCTAATATTTGTTCCTTACCATATCTAATAAATGTTTTTTCTTCAATCTTTTCTATCGACCATGCATCAAAATCTTTAATATTTTCCAAAAAAGAAATTTGCTCAGCCGAATAATACCCACCATCATAAGCAACAATGATGTTCATAGATGACGTTTCTTGATTTATTGTAAGAGCAATATTACCTTTCTTAGCACCTTGTGAAGGATTTATATAAAATTCACAAACTTCTTTATGAGATATTTTTTTACCTTTTTGATATTCTGTTAAATACATTGAGATTAAATTAAATTGTTTATTTGTATCATAATGAAATAACATAATATCACCTTGATGTTTCGATAACAGTTCAACTGTTTTCATTTCTGGACTTTCTTCTAAAAAGGATTCTATATAATTTTGTGATTTGTTTGTTTCTTTGAATATAAAGAAGCTAACTGTCATAAAAACAATTAATACACATAGTAATAAAGTAATGATTTTCTTTAAAATCTTTTGTTTTGTTTTATTATCTTTGGTAATTTTAAGAATATTTTCTTCAGATTTTTGTTCAATATTTTCTTCTATAATATCTTCTCCTGCAAGAAACTCATTAATACTTATTCCTAATATTTTACATAATTCAAGATAGACTGTTACATCTGGTAAACAAATGCCTCTTTCCCATTTAGATACAGATTTATCAGACATATTTAATTTTTCTGCAAGTTTTTTTTGAGTCAAACCTAATGCTTTTCTTTTAGCTGCTATATATTTACCAATTTTAATAAGATCCATATAACCACTTCCTTTATCAAATCATATCATTTTAAATAGAAAACAACACCTCTTATAAGTAGAATTTATATCTTTTTATATTTTGAAAAAATAAACAAATAAAAAGTAATTTAGATATAATAAAATTAGGAAAATAAGATAAAAAGAGGAGAACATAATATGAAACAATTTCCAGAAGGTTTTTTATGGGGTGGAGCTACTGCCGCTAACCAATATGAAGGTGGTTGGAAAGAAGGCGGAAAAGGTGTAAGTTGTAGTGATGTACAATTATTCACTGATCCTAAATCTATGAAAGATTTATTAAATACACATGGTTTATGTGATATTTCTGATGAAATGATTGAAAAAGCTTTAAGTACAGATGATGAAGTTTATTATCCTAAACGCCATGGGATTGATTTTTATCATCATTATAAAGAAGATATTGCTTTACTTGCAGGTATGGGATTTAAAGTTTATAGAATGTCTATTGCTTGGTCTCGTATTTTCCCTAGAGGGGATGAATTAGAACCAAATGAAGAAGGTTTAAAATTCTATGATGATGTCTTTGATGAATGTTTAAAATATGGGATGCAACCATTAGTTACTATGTCCCATTATGAACCACCACTAGCATTCTGTATGGACTATAATGGTTGGTATGATCGTCGTTCCATTGAATTCTTTACACGTTATGTTGATGTTATTACTAAAAGATATAAAGATAAAGTAAAATTATGGTTAACATTTAATGAAATTGATTCAATCATTAGACATCCATTTATGACCGGTGGACTTATTGAATCAAGATTCAAACCAGAAGAATTTGAAGAAGTTGAATATCAAGCAATGCATCATCAATTTGTGGCAAGTGCTTTAGCGGTAAAAATGACACATGAAAATATTCCCGACGCTAAAGTAGGTTGTATGCTTACAAAATTAACTTACTATCCATATACTTGTAAACCAGAAGACCTTTTAGAACAACAACAAAGAATGAGACAAATCTATTGTTATAGCGATACACAAGTTCATGGTGAATATCCTAAATATTTATTACAAATGTATAAAAATAAAGGATTCAATATTAAAATGACTGATGAAGATCTAGAAATCATGAAAAAATATCCTGTTGATTTCATTTCATTCTCTTACTATTCATCTAGTTGTGTAGCTGCTGATACAAAAGGCTTAGAAATGAGCGCAGGTAATACAGAAACAGCTATTAAAAATCCATATATCCCAAGTTCTGATTGGGGATGGCAAATTGATCCAATCGGTTTAAGAATTTCATGTGTTGATTTATATGATCGTTATAGAAAACCATTATTTATTGTAGAAAATGGTTTAGGAGCGAAAGATACAGTGGAAGAAGATGGGTCTATTAATGATGATTATCGTATTGATTATTTAAGAGAACATATTAGACAAATGTATAAAGCTATTGAAGAAGACGGTGTTGAATTAATGGGTTATACAACTTGGGCACCAATTGATTTATTATCTAACTCTACAAATCAAATGTCTAAACGTTATGGATTTATTTATGTAGATGTTGATGATTATGGTAATGGAACTTATAAACGTTCTAAAAAGAAATCATATGATTGGTATAAAGAAGTGATCGCTACAAATGGATCTTCTATTTTAGATGATTAATTCAAAAGGAATCGCAAGATTCCTTTTTTTACTATACTTTGATATAACGTTGATTTTTACTTTTTGGTTTATCTGGTATTGTCATATAAATCAAATTTTGATCTATCGCAGGACGAAGATAGTTTCTTCTAAATCCTTCTTTTGCTTTTAAATTAAGTTTTTGCATAAGCTCATTACTAGAATAGGAAACATCATCTTCCATAACATCTAGTAATTTTTTTATATTAGGAGCTATTTGTCCAATATCTTCATTAACTTGTTTAGAAATATCATCTAAAATTTTATCTATTTGACTTAACATAAATTCAATAAATAAAGTTGATTCTCCTAATACATGACACTTAGCTATTACACTATAGTAATCATCTTGAAATTTTTCTATTTGACTTTCAAGTGGAATATATTCAAAGATTGGTTTCCATTTAGATAATAGTGTTGTATGCCATAATCTTGCAATTCTTCCATTTCCATCACAAAAGGGATGAATAAAAACAAATTCATAATGAAATATACAACTTAATATTAAAGGATGCGTATTATCTTTTTCATCTTGCATCCAATTAAATAAGTCATCCATAAGTGAAGGAACAAGATATGGGGGTGGCACAATAAAAATACAACGTCCTCGATCATCAAAAACCCCTTCATCACTATTACGAAATTCACCTGATATATCAACAACATATTTTGTCATAATACCATGAGACTTTTTTAATTCTTCAATATCATAAGGATCTATTTCTTTTATTCTTTCATAAGCATCAAAAGCATTCTTTACTTCTTGAATTTCTTTTTGTTTACCTAAAACAATTTTACCATTTATAACATCTCTTACTTGTCCTAAAGACAAAGAATTAGCTTCTATTTTTAAAGACGAATGAATTGATCTAATACGGTTATTTCTTCGTAAATGGGGCTTTGATTCTAAATTATGCGTAGCTGAAATGTTTCCTATTTTTTCAGAAATAGAAGATACATAGGCTAATATTTGATTTGTGATGGTATAAGGTGGTTGATAACTCATTTCTAACTTCTCCTTTTCATACGTACTATCATACGTATTATCTTGCGTATTTTCTTCCTATATTATACATTATGAAAATAAAAAAACAAATTTATCATACGTATTATCTTGCGTACTTTCTTACGTATTTGTCTATTTTCTTTTCTTGAAAATTATTGATTATTACTTTGTGATATAATTAACGAAAGGAGAAACGTTATGAAACAAAAGGTATTATTTTTTGATATTGATGGAACATTAATATGGTCTTATGGTGGTATTCAAGAAATTCCTCAAGGTGTACAAAAAGAACTAAAAAGATTAAAGGAACAAGGACATAAACTCTTTATTTGTAGTGGACGTCCTAAAGCCATGTTAGATCAAAAGTGGTGGGATGGTACTTTTGATGGTTATGTTTTAAATAATGGTGGTTATGTAGAAATTGATGGAAAATCTATTTATGAAAATAGAATGGATTATGAGTTATGTTTAAAGACAGCAAATATGTTAGAAGAACTTCATTGTGATTATATGATTGCGACAGCGAATCATTTATACATTGATCCTTCTTATAAAGAACTTTATAACTTCTTTGTTCAAAATGGACATTTTGAAGATCTATTTACAACAAAGTTTGATCGTAATGAGGTATTAAAAAGAGCGATTAAAATAGAAGCGAATGTCACAAATAAAGATCGTGAAAAAATAGAAAATTATATCCAAAATGATTTTGGTTATGTTATTAATTTTGATGAACATGGCAGTGATAATGCTTTTGAATTTTATTCACCAACAATTTCAAAAGCAACCGGTATTCAAAAAATCTTAGATTATTATCATTTAGATCAAGAAGTAACTTATGCTTTTGGAGATGGAGAAAATGATTTAGAAATGATTGATTTTTGTCGTGTAGGGGTTGCCATGGGAAATGCCTGTGATGTTTTAAAAGAAAAAGCAAATATTGTTTGTAGATCTATTGTAGATGATGGATTAGAAGATGTTTTAAAAATTTTATTTAGTGAGTAGGAGAAATTTATGATTCAATTTCATGAAGAAAGTAAAACTTTTCATTTATATAATGATCAAATCAGTTATATCTTTAAAATCTTAAAAAACAATCAATTAGGTCAACTCTATTATGGAAAAAGAATTCATGATCGAGATAACTTTGATCATCTTTTTGAAACAAGTCCTCGACCAATGTCATCTTGTAGCTATAAAGGTGATCTCACTTTTTCATTAGAACATATTAAACAAGAATATCCTGTTTATGGTTCTGGTGATTTACGTCATCCAGCAATCGATATCACCCAAGAAAATGGCAGTCATATTTTAAACTTTGAATATGTAAATCATCAAATAATTCAAGGTAAACCTCAATTAGATCATTTACCTGCAACTTATGTAGAAAAAGAAGATGAAGCACAAACATTGATCATTACCCTATATGATGATGTTATTGATACAAAATTACAGTTAAGTTATACCATTTATCATGATTTACCTGTTATTACAAGAAATGCTTTTATTATTAATGAAGGAAAACAAAAATTAAGACTTAATCAGATGATGTCTATGTCTTTAGACTTACCTGATCAAGATTATGAAATGATTGAACTTACAGGATCATGGGCAAGAGAACGTTCTATTAAAACAAGAAAACTTACTGAAGGTATTCAAAGTATTTATTCTTTAAGAGGCTGTTCTTCTCATCAATTTAATCCTTTTATTGCTTTAAAAAGAGAAAATTGTAAAGAAACAAGTGGTGAAGTTTTAGGTTTTAGTTTGGTTTATAGTGGTAACTTTTTGGCCCAAGTAGAAGTCGATAATTATCATGTCTCACGTGTATCTATGGGAATTCATCCTCATTGTTTTGAATATCTATTAGATCATTTAGATTCTTTTCAAAGTCCTGAAGTTGTAATGGTTTATAGTAATCAAGGACTGAATAAGATGTCACAAACATATCATCAACTTTATCAAAAAAGACTTGCTAGAGGAAAATATCGAGATCAAGTAAGACCTATTTTGGTGAATAATTGGGAAGGAACTTATTTTGATTTTAATGAAGATAAGATTGTTTCAATGGCTAATACAGCAAAAGAATTAGGAATTGAGTTATTTGTGTTAGATGATGGTTGGTTTAGTAATAGAAATAATGATCATCAAGGATTAGGAGATTGGTTCCCTAATTTAGATAAACTGCCTCATGGAATTCGTGGTCTATCAAAGAGAATTCATGATTTAGGTTTAAAATTTGGATTATGGTTTGAACCAGAGATGGTCAATGAAAATTCTAACTTATATAGAAATCATCCTGAATGGATATTAAAAACTCCTCATAGAAAGAGTTGTCATGGAAGAAATCAATATATTTTAGATTTTTCTAATCATGAAGTTGTTGAATATATTGCCCAGGCAATGATGAATGTGATTGATGATTCCTGTATTTCATATATTAAATGGGACATGAATCGTTGTATGTCAGAAGTCTATTCAAGCACTCATGATGTTTCATCACAAGGAAGAGTCATGCATGAATATATCCTAGGTGTTTATCATTTATACGATGTTCTAACAACTAAATACCCTGATATACTCTTTGAATCCTGTGCAAGTGGAGGAGCACGCTTTGATCCAGGAATGCTTTATTATGCCCCTCAATGTTGGACCAGTGATGATACAGATGCTATTGAAAGATTAAAGATTCAATATGGAACTTCTCTTGTTTACCCACTTTCTTCAATGGGATCACATGTTTCAGCAATTCCTAATCATCAAACATTTAGAAATACACCACTTGAAACACGTGCTAATGTAGCTTATTTTGGTACTTTTGGTTATGAATTAGATGTTAATCAATTAACCTTTGAAGAAAAAGAAATTATTAAAAAACAAATTAGTTTTATGAAACAATATCGTTCTTTATTTCAATTTGGAACATTTTATCGTTTAAAAAGTCCATTTACATCAAACGAAACAGCTTGGATGGTTGTCTCTCATGATAAAACACAAGCAATTGTTGGTTACTATCGACCTTTACAAGAAGTTAATGTAGGTTATCGTCGTTTACCTTTATTAGGTTTAGATGAAGATAAGATGTATCATGTTAATGATTTAGATTTATATGGAGATGAATTGATGAATGTGGGACTTATTATAAGTGATAGTTCTTGTGGTGAAAATAAGGATGGTTGTGGAGATTATTATTCTAAATTATATATTTTAAAGGAGAGAAAAGAAAATGAGTAATGAATGGTGGAAGAAAGAGATAGCTTATCAAATTTATCCTAAGAGTTTTAAGGACTCTAATGGAGATGGAATTGGTGATTTAAGAGGGATTATTGAAAAGCTTGATTATTTAAAGGATTTAGGAGTGACTTTGTTATGGTTATGTCCTATTTATAAATCACCTATGGATGATAATGGATATGATATTTCTGATTATTATGATATTAATCCTGAATTTGGAACAATGGCTGATTTAGAAGAATTGATTGAAAAGGCTAAAGTTAAAGGAATTAAGATTATTATGGATCTCGTTATCAATCATAGTTCAGATGAACATGCTTGGTTTCAAGAAGCTTTAAAAGATCCAAATAGTCCTTATCATGACTATTATATCTTTAAATCCTCTAAAGATGGTAAAGAACCAAATAACTGGAGATCTGTTTTTGGAGGTTCAGTATGGCAAAAGGTAGAAGGTAGAGATGAATATTATTTCCATGCTTTTTCTAAAAAACAACCTGATTTAAATTGGGAAAATCCAACTTTAAGACAAGAACTTTATAAAATGATTAATTGGTGGTTAGATAAAGGAATTGCGGGATTTAGAGTTGATGCAATTAACTTTATTAAAAAGGATCAAAGATATTTAGATGGTCCTGTTGATGGACAAGATGGTTTAAGTGCTTGTTTTGATTTTGCGAGAAATCAACCAGGTATTGAAATATTCTTTGATGAATTAAAGAAAGAAACTTTTGAAAAGCATAATTGTATGACTGTTGCAGAAGCAGTAGGGGTTCAATATAAGGATTTAGGTATTTTTATTGGTGAACAAGGATGTTTTTCAATGATGTTTGATTTTAATTATTGTAATTTTGATATTAGTGAAGATGAAGAATGGTTTAAAAGAAATGATTGGACAACTAAACAATTTAAAGAACTCTTATTTACAAGCCAAAGAGAAGTACAAAAACTTGGATGGATTGCTAGTTTCTTAGAAAATCATGATCAACCTAGAGCAATCGATAAATTTGTCTTAGATAAGAAAAATCATAATTATTATTCTAAAACAATGCTTGCTGGTATGTTCTTTAATTTAAGAGGAACACCATTTATCTATCAAGGTGAAGAAATTGGTATGGAAAACTTTGAAAGAGAAAGCATTGATGAATTTGATGATATTGGAAGTCATGGACAATATCAAAGAGCTTTAGAAGAAGGCTTTACTAAAGAAGAAGCCATGCATTTCCTTAACCTTAGAAGTAGAGATAATACCAGAACACCAATGCAATGGGATAGTAGTGAATATGCTGGATTCAGTAATCATGAACCATGGTTAAAAATGACAGGAAGCCAAGATAAAATCAATGTTGAAAATCAATTCAACGATCCAAATTCAATCTATAGCTTCTATAAAAAAATGATTTCTATTAGAAAACAAGAAGATACTCTTGTTTATGGAGATTTTGAAGAAGTAAATACTGTAGATGATGTTATTGGTTATAAACGTACTTATCAAGGACAAGAAATTATTTGTTTATGTAACTTTACAAACACTGAACAATCAATTCCTGATATTCAAGGAAACATCTTGTTGGATAACTACAACAACTACAACCCAACAACCTTAAAACCTTATCAATTCATTATGATCAAAAAATAATAACAGCCCTTTAGTGATAAACTAGAGGGCTTTTTATTGTAAAAAAAATAGAACCATGTATTACTACACGGTCCTTACAAAATATATTTATATATTTTTTTATGCAATTTCATTTTAATAATCTATATATTACTTGTCAATGTTTGTTTTATTTTTGGTGACATTTTCGCTGAACGTTAACATTTTTATTGACATTAGTATTTATTACCTATATTACTAAATTTATTACAAATATTAAAATTACCTCTACATTATTTATATATACAATTTTTTTCTATTTTTCTTACCCTTCCCGCCTAAATGAGGAATGAATATATAACTATTTTTAAAAACTCACCAATAGAAAAAGCAATCAAAAAAATTAGATTACTTTTATTTTATAAGTTCATATTTAAATAAATTTTCAACAATATTGTCATCATAATATTTTTGAAGTTTTTTCTTTAATGATGACATAGAATTATTTAATTACCAGATTCAATTAAGGCATTTAATAACCTTATTTTTAGATAAACGCTTATTCTTACTAAATAGATCAACTAATTCATCTAATATAATTTTTTGACATAATTTTTATCCTTTCTTGTTCATTAATTTCACTAACATGTATCAATGACAAGAAATCTCCTGTATAATTATTTTATATTTTACTATATTTATGGGAAAAATTCATCATAATAAAAATATCTAATAATATAATATTTATTTACTATTGGTGAAAATAATAGAATGTAAAATAAGAACAATTTAGGAGGATATAATATGGGAAAAGAAAAGAATACAGACATGTGGGTTCATGATTTATTAACAAGTGCAAACATTAAGCATGAAGCTGATGGAAGTGATATAAAAGAAATAAACGAAGCCTTGAAAACTGCCTCAAAAAGAAATACAGGAAAAGTAGGTAAGCCAGAATTTATTTGTGTTGTTAAAGATTTCTTGATAGTTATTGAAGACAAGGCTTCTATTTCAAAACATATAAAATTGGATGAAAATGATGTAATAAGTTTAGAAGTTAAAGATGTTACAGATTATGCTGTAAATGGAGCATATTTTTATGGGAAACATTTATTTGATAATACATCATATAAAAAAATAATAGCTTTTGGTGTTTCTGGAAATTCAAAGAAACATAAAATAACTCCATTATTTATAGATGGAACTGAATATTGTAGGATATTACCAGACGTTGAATCGTTCATTTCATTTAATGAAATGAACATAGATGAATATTACATTAAAGAAGTTCTCAAAGAAAATACAAATGAAGAAAAAGAATTATCTGAAATATTAAAAGATGCAGCTATATTGCATGAAGATTTAAGAAATTATGGAAACCTTAAAGACATTGATAAGCCATTAATAGTTTCTGGCATCTTATTAGCATTAAGGGAAATGGAATATAAAAACTTTTCTGTTGATAATTTGACAGGAGATGACACTAAAACAGATGGAACAAAAATTTATGAAGCTATTAAAACTAATTTAGATAGAAGCAATGTTAAGCCTGAAACAAAAAAAGATAAGTTACTTCATCAGTTTTCTATCATTAAAGATACTGCTATACTAAATGAAAAAAATGGTATATTGGGAATGACACCATTGAAATATTTTACAATTTTTTTAAAGGACAAACTGTATGATTCAATTAGATTTAATAATTCATCTGAAGATTATTTAGGTAGATTTTATGGTGAATTTATGTCTTATTCTGGTGGTGATGGACAAACACTTGGAATTGTACTTACTCCTAAACATATAACTGATTTATTTTGCAAATTAGCAGACTTAAAAGATGATGATATTGTCCTTGACCCTTGTTGTGGAACAGGAGGATTTTTAATATCTGCTATGCATGAAATGGTTCAAAAAATAAAAGAATCAAATATAGGAGAAAATTCTAAACAAAACAAAATTAAAAATATAAAGCAAAAACAACTACATGGTATTGAATTACAACCATATATGTTCACTATTGCTACAACAAATATGATTCTTAGAGGAGATGGTAAATCTAATATTATAAATGAAAATTTCCTTTCTCAAGAATCAGGAACATTACAATTAAAACAAGCAAATGTTGGTATGATGAATCCACCATATAGTCAAGGTTCAAGTCAAAATTCTAATCTTTATGAATTATCATTTGCAAAACATCTTTTAGATTCATTGGTGGAAGATGGAAAAGGAATAATAATTGTTCCTCAATCTTGTATGACTGGTAAAACAGAAGAAGAAGCATCACTAAAAGAAAAAATTTTAGAAAAACATACATTGGAAGGAGTTATAACTCTTAATAAAGATACATTTTATGGTGTTGGAACTCTTCCTTGTATAGCTGTATTCACAGCTCATCAACCTCATCCAGAGGATAAATTGGTTAAATTTATTAATTTTGAAGATGATGGATATAAAGTATTCCCACATATTGGATTAGTGGAAACAGAATCTGCAATTGATAAAAAAGAACATCTACTTGATGTATGGTTTGATAGAATTGATGCTGAATCAAAGTTTTGTGTTAAATCTACTGTTAAACCTGATGATGAATGGTTACATAGTTTTTATTATTTTAATGATGAAATTCCAACAAAAGAAGAATTTGATAAAACAGTTGCTGATTACATAACATTTATGGTCAATATGATGTCACATAATAGAGGACACTTATTTGAAGGTGAAGAAAATGAATAACACAAAAGTATGGCATGGATTTTCTTTAGATGATTTGTTTATTATTTGTAGAGGAAATGCTAAAAATATTAATAGTAAAAAAGATGAAGGTGATGTTTCTTTAATATCTGCTAAAGATAATAACAATGGGTTTAATAAAAATGTAATTCCAACTTCAAAAGAAACAATATATAAAAATGTTTATACCGTAAATAATAATGGGAATGGTGTTTGTTTATCTTATTATCATGAATATCCACTTATTGCATCATCTGATGTGACAATTCTCAAACCAAAATATGATAAATTTTGTAATATAAGTGTTGCCCTCTTCATAACTACTTTAATAAGACAACAAAAAAGCAAATTTAATTATGGATATAAAATGAGTGAATCAAGAGTAAAAAAACAAAAAATATTATTACCCTTAAAACAAGGATTTGATGAATCAAATAATAGTCCTACAATAGAAGATATAGATTTTGAATATATGATAAATTATATTAATAATATCATTACTAACAAAAAATCTAATTATAAATATAAAATACAGAACAAATATAATAACATAACATATGATGAACAATTGGTATCTCTTGATAAAAAACAATGGAAAGAATTTAATATAGATGAATTGTTTGAAGCAGATAATATTTATAGAGGGAAAAGGTTAACAAAGGCAAAACAAATTATTGGAGATACACCTTATATATCTTCTTCTGGCATTTCTAATGGCGTTAATAATTTTATATCTAATGATGTAAAAGTTAGAAAAGGAAATAACTGCTTAACACTTGCTAACTCTGGAAGTGTTGGTGCATGTTTTTATCATCAATATGAATTTATAGCTTCTGACCATGTTACATGCCTAAAGTCTAATAAATTAAATGAATTTTCTTATTTGTTTGTTGCAACAATGTTAAATAGATTATCAACTAAATATAACTTTAATAGAGAAATAAATGACAAAAGAATAAAAAGAGAAAAAATCCTACTGCCTTTAAATGACAAAGGTGAAATTGATTATGAATATATGGAACAATATGTCAAAAATATTTTAATAGAAAATATGTCACAATCAGAAATTAAATAAATAACGGTCTTTATGACCGCTTTTTTACTTTATGAAATGAAAAAAATTTTTAATTATGTGTCATCATTTTAGCATCATAACACACATATTTTTAGTTATAAACCATTGATTTTGGCACTTGACCTCTGCACACATATGTATATATGCTCAAAAAACAGCATAAATTTGATATAAAATAGCTTTGATTTTGTTCATTTTAGGTTTCATATCATTGATAATTTTTTTGGACTATTTGTCCATTGTTTCAGTGATCTATATATTTATAATGAATTAAAAAGAGTTAATAATATGATACATAATTATTCACTTATCATTATTAAATATAAAAATAAATATCTTCTTTATGATGATCAAAGATGGAAATGTAAACTTTTTATAAATTATAAAACCGTAAATAAAGACAATGAGCAACATCTCATCAATTTCATTAGTAAAGATTTAGAAATAAATACTTCTTTGATTTCACGCAAATATATTACTTCTAAAATTCAAAGAAAATATTCTATAAGTCATAATGAATATAGAACTTATAATCATTCTCTTTATTTAGTAACATTTACCAACAATTATGATAAATAGTGACTTTATTATAAAAAATAAACATTATTATTTGATGACAATAAATGAGATGTTAAATAATAAAAATATAAAAGAAAAAAATTTAGAATTTGTAGAGTTTGTGAAAAAAGAAATATAAATAATTAAATATATTATAGGAGGAAAATATGGGATATTGTGCAGATGGTAATGGAGAAGTATTTTTAAAAGATGGAATAAATATTAAAGAGTTAAAAAATAAATTAGATAACTTAAATAGTAGTATTGATTATAATATTGAAGATCAAGTGATTATGCTCGAAGAATATACTTTTTCTTGGTTTGAAGATAGAACTTATACATTTTTAAATACATTAAAGCCGTATATTGAAGAAGGTATAATGGAATATAGATCAATTGATGATGATCATCATTGGCGATATATCTATAATCCAGTATTAAATAAATGGAAAGAAAAAATTGCTTGTACAAGTTATGGTTTTGAAGGATATACTGATGATGAATTAATTGATGAACTAAAAAATCGTGGTTATATAGTTAGAAAATCAAAAATAAAAGAATTAGTAAATAAAAATATTGATCAAATAATTGAAGACAGATTTTAAAATAATGCAGCCTCATAGGTTTTATGACTATGAAACTTTTTATGCTATAATTAAAGTAATTTTATAGTTGAAAAAATTAATATTACTACATTTGATAGTTATTATATTTGCTTTGTAAAAAGAAAGGAAAAAGATATTATGGAACATACAGGATATATACGTATTGAAAGAAAAAAAATACCATTCTATCTAAAAGATAAAAAAGTTCACTTGATCCCAGATAATCCTTTTGCATCTTTAATGCCAGGAAATATTAAAGAAAAAGAAATCGTAAAAGGTACTACTACAGATAACAGAGAAATCATTTTTATTGGTTGCAGATATAATTCTTGTATTTTGATATATAAAGCATTAATAATATCAGACTATAATACAGGAATTTATCCAGAAATAACAAAATTTGATAGAATATGCTTTGAAGGTAGAGCAGTTAACACGTTTGCAGGTCCAGGCAGAGCTTTTACATCAGAAAAAGGTTCTGATACATCAAATCAAATGAAAACTATTATTCCAAAAAAATGGGAAGATATAAATTTTACAGGAGAAGCAAAATTAAAGAGAGACAAAATTAAACTAGCTATAATTTTTACTATTCGACACAACTTGAAATACGATAAAACATCAATGGGTGAAGCTATACCAAATTTTTCTTTAGAATATGAAAAAGGAAAAAATATTAAATATATACCTCAAATATATTTAATGGCTTACGATTTCTTTTGCTTTTTAAATTTTCGTCGTAATATTATTTTTAACAAAATAACATTACAAATAAAAAAAGATGATATATTTTATCCTATTGCAACTGTGTATGTTAATTCTAATATAAATGATGATTTTGATCGAAATGAAAATAATAGCATAATATCAACAGATTGTATTAAATTTTGGAACAAGTTATTTAGTGTAATTGCTTTAAGAAGAACACAAAAGATATATGACAATTTTTATATACCCCTAAATTCTAAAGAAGCACCTACTGTTACATATGAAAAATATCTTGCTTGTGCATTAAGTTTTGAAAGTGAATATACTAGATTATATCCAACAAAAAAAGAAGATAATAAATCATATGCCGAGATACATAACATATTTGTAAAAACAGCCGATGAACTAAATGTTATATTTCATGCTATACAAAATGACCAAATTACATTTAATGATTTTTTTCAAATATATATTGATGGAGTAAATAAAAAATATACAAAATTAGTAAAAAATTCATCAAAAACTAAAAAGAGAAAAACAGATGGATATTTCAATAAAATAAAAGATTCACTTTCTAAAATTGATTACAGTCTTGCTGATAAATACAAAAACGCTTTAAACGATAATATAGAATATCTTCAACCTGTTATTGATCAATTATGTAAACATAATAATATTACATTTCCTTCTGCTTATGAAGCTGGAACAATTTTTGCTGATTTTAGAAATAAAATTGCGCACGGAAATCCTGAAGAAATAAAATCAATTCATTGCGTTTTATATGAAATTGTAAGAGCTATGATATATATTATGATTTTAAAAATGTCTGATGCAGATAATAAAAGTATAAAAACAATTATTAGTAAATTATTTTAGTGTATGCAGTAAATATTAAAATTTTCTATAACTTTTTTTATAAATATCTATATATAATGCTTTTTTCTTTACAATATTCACTTTCTCATAGGCTTTATGCCTATGAGATTTTTTATGTTATAATTGAAATAACTTTACAGTTGGAGGAATTATATGAAAACAATTAATGTTGTTGCTGGAATAATAAAAAAAGATAATAAGATTTTTATAGCTGAAAGAGGTTATGGTGAATTTAAAGGAATGTATGAATTTCCTGGTGGGAAGATTGAACCTGGTGAAGAGCCTAAAGATGCGTTAAAAAGAGAACTTTATGAAGAAATGCAAGCTCATATAGAAGTTGATTCTTTCTTTTATCATGTACATTATGAATATCCTGATTTTATTTTAGAAATGGATTGTTTTATTTGTCATTTATTAGATGATCATCTTGTTTTATTAGAACATTTAGATGGCAAATGGATTGATCCTCAAGATAATGATGAATCTATTGTATGGGTACCAGCAGATATTGAAGTAATTAACGAATTAAAGAAAAGAGGTTAGGGTTATGGAAACTCTTCAAGAATTTCAACCACGTCTTGTTTATAACAATTATAAAGAGCATATAAAAGTATCTCATGAACTAGAATTACTTTTTAAAAATTGTGATTCTTTTGAATTATCTGTTGCCTTTATTGCTGATTCTGGTCTTGCTGCCCTTAAAGAATGTTTTGATTATTTAAGAGCTCATCATATTCCTGGAAAAATTATTACTTCTACTTATTTAGGTTTTAATGCTCCAAGTATGTTTAAAAAACTACTAAAATATGAAAATATTGAAGTAAAAATATTTGAAGGCAAAGGATTTCATCCAAAAGGATATATCTTTCATAAAAAAGATCAAACAGATATTATGATTGGTAGCAGCAATCTTACTCAAAGTGCTTTAGCAGTCAATCAAGAATGGAATTTATTCTTTTCTTCTGATACACAAAAGGATATTGTTTTTAAAGTTGAAGAAGAATTTGATAAGCAATGGACGCACTCTATCTCTTTAACTGAAGAATGGATTGAGGAATATCAAAAAGTCTATGTAAAACCTGTGAGACATGAAACTATTAAAATTTCCAAGGAAATAAAACCAAACTATATGCAAAAAAATGCTTTAGAATCTTTAGATAACCTACGAAATAATAATAAAGATAAAGCATTGCTTATTAGTGCTACTGGTACAGGTAAAACATATCTTGCAGCATTTGATGTTAAAGCTGTACATCCAAAAAGAATGTTGTTTGTTGTTCATCGTAGAAGTATTGCTCTTAAAGCGATGGAAACATTTAAAATAATTATTAAAGATAAATCTATGGGATTATTTTCAGGAGATACAAAAGAGATAAATTGTGATTATGTCTTTTCAACAATTCAAACAATTTATAAACCTGAAAATAAACAACTCTTTTCTAAAGAAGAATTCGATTATATTATCATTGATGAAGTCCATAAAGCTGGAGCCAATTCTTATCAAGAACTCGTTAATTATTTTAAACCTCAATTTTTATTAGGTATGTCAGCAACACCTGAAAGATCAGATGATTTTGATATTTATAAAATGTTTGATTATAACATTGCTTATGAAATAAGATTACAGCAAGCTATGGAATATGATTTGCTTTGTCCATTTCATTATTATGGAATTACTGATATGACAATAGATGATCATGTTATTGATGATAAATCTGATTTCAATTTACTTGTTGATGAAAAAAGAGTTGATTATGTCATTGATAAAATTAATGACTATGGCTATTCAGGAGATCGTGTTCACGGTTTAATATTTGTGAGCAGAAAAGAAGAAGCTCATAGGCTTTCTGAAATGTTTAATCAACGAGGTTTTAATACATGTGCATTAACTGGTGAAGCTACTGAAAAACAAAGACAAGAAGCTATGGATTCTTTGGAATCTAATGAAGATGGTTCTCTTGATTATATTTTTACAGTAGATATCTTCAATGAAGGAATTGATATTCCTAAAGTTAATCAAGTTGCTATGTTAAGACCAACTCAATCCTCTATTATCTTTATTCAACAACTTGGTAGGGGACTTAGAAAAAACAATGAAAAAGATTATGTTGTTGTTATTGATTTCATTGGTAATTATGAAAAGAACTTCTTTATTCCAATTGCCTTAAGTGGTAATACAAATTTTAATAAAGATAATTTAAGAAGATTTGTTAGTGAAGGAAATTTAATCATACCTGGTGCTTCTACTATTCAATTTGATGAAATATCAAAGAAAAGAATATTTAATGCTATTGATCTTGCTAAATTCAACGATATTAAATATATCAAAGATAGTTATAAAGAACTTAAAGCCAAACTTGGAAAAATTCCTGAATTAGAAGATTTTGAAAAATATGGAGCTATTGATGTTCAAAGAATATTCCAAAATAAAAGTTTAGGATCTTATCATGAGTTTCTTAAAAAATATGAAAAAGATTATAAAGTTACTTTTTCAAAACAAGAGGAAGACTATTTAAAATTTATTTCTACTAAACTTTCTTCAGGAAAAAGAGTTCAAGAATTAGAAACAATTCGTCTAGCAATTGAAAAGAAAGCTAATTTGATGAATTACTTAAAAAAAGAAATGCAAAATACATATAACATAACTATTCCTGATGTTGGTTATGAAACTATTCAAAATATACTAACTCAAAACTTTGCAACTGGAACAGGAAAAGATACCTATAAAGATATTACTATTATAGATGAACATAATAATATCTCATCTAACTTTTCTAAACTTCTTGTAAATAATGAATTTAAAAGACAAATTATTGAAGTCATTGACTATGCAATTAACCAATATAAAAAAGAATATAGTGAACGTTATAAAGATACTGATTTATGTCTTTATAAAAAATACACTTATGAAGATGTATGTCAATTATTAAACTGGGAAAAGAGTCTTGTACCTCTTAATATTGGTGGTTATAAATATGATGAACATACCAATACATTACCTGTATTTATTAATTATGATAAAGATGAAAATATTTCAGATACAATAAAATATACTGACCATTTTATTGACTCTCAAACACTTGTTGCTATGTCAAAAAGTAAAATGAAATTAAACAGTAAAGGTATGGAAATTTTTAATAAAGCAAAAGAAAGAAATACTTTTATTCATATCTTTGTTAGAAAGAATAAAGATGATAAAGTATCGAAAGAATTTTATTATTTAGGTCAAGGAAATATCATTGATATTAAACAAGAAACAATGGCTAATGATGTTCCTGTATGTGAGATTCTTTATCAATTAGACCAACCAGTTCGAAAAGACATTTATGACTATATTGTAAATAATTAGACTAAAAAACCTGCATCTCGTGCAGGTTTTTTCAATATTATATATTATTTAAATAGTTTAGAGAAATAGTTTTTAACAACATGATTTTTAATTTTTGATAATGTTGTGTTGCTTGAATCGAATCTGTCTTTTTTAGCCCAACCTGGTTGAGAATCTGCTTGATTAGTTGTTAAATATGAATAGTAGTTTACACACATGTTTTTGTTCCTCCTTAGCATTTTATATCCCTTTTGTTACTTATATTATATGTAAGAAAATTTAAAAATTATATGTGTTGAGGTTATGAGAATATTGCATACATTTGTGCATAATGCACAATGGTGAATATAGTTTAAAACTATAACAAAGTACCTATTATTTATATTATTCAAACTATGTTTTGATTGATAAAATAAAAATATAGTTTGAAAGGAATAAATGATATGAGTCAATTAAATAGATATGAATTTGTAGGAAGTTTTTTACGTCCTGAAAGATTAAAAGAAGCTAGAAAAAATTATGAATTAAATAATATAACTAAAGAAGAACTTACTAAAGTAGAAGATGAATGTATTGTAGAACTTGTAAATAAACTTAAAGAATTAGGTTATCATACCATCACAGATGGTGAATTTAGACGTTCTACGTGGCATTTAGACTTTATGTGGGGATTTGAAGGGGTTGAACATAAAAAGACTGTAGATGGCAATCAAACGTTTGATGGTGAAGCTGCTATGATTGATGATACTTTTATGACAGGAAAGATTTCTTGTAAAGATCATCCTTTTGTTGAACATTTTAAATTTGTTAAAGCGTTAGAAGATGAAAATACTGTAGCTAAACAAACAATTCCTTCACCTGGTCAATTCTATGCTTATTTCACTGGAGCTGAATTATTAGATAAAACATTAGAAATCTATGGTAGTGAAGAAGCTTTTGGGGATGATGTTGTTAAAGCATACAATGAATTTGTTCAAGAAATTTATCACGCTGGATGCCGTCAATTACAATTTGATGATTGTGTATGGGGTGGTATGGTTAATCCTGAACTTGCTGTAAGTTTAACAGGAAGAAAAGGAGAAGAATTAGAAAAATATAAACAACTTCTATTAGATTTAAATAATAAAGTTGTTGCAAGTGCACCTGTAGATTTAACAATTAATACTCATGTATGTAGAGGAAATTATCATTCTACTTACTTTAGTTCAGGAGCTTATGATGGTGTAGCTGATTTACTCTTTGGTGAAGAAAATGTAGATGCTTATTTCTTAGAATATGATGATCATCGTTCTGGTGGTTTTGCTCCATTAAAGAAAGTATCAGGAGATAAGAATGTTGTTTTAGGTCTTATTACCACAAAGAAACCTGATTTAGAAGATAAAGAACTTGTTAAAAGAAGAATCTATGAAGCAACTAAATATATTCCTTTAGAACGTTTATATTTAAGTCCTCAATGTGGTTTTGCTTCATGTGAAATTGGTAATAAATTAACGGAAGAACAACAATGGGCTAAACTTAAACTTGTTAAAGAAATTGCTGAAGAAGTATGGGGGTAATCCTCATATTTCTTTTTTATTACATTGACTTTATATCATACAATACAACCATATAGAAGGATTACCCCTATGATTATTATTGCAGCCTATGCGCTAATGTTTAAGCACTTGATTAAATCAGGTGCTTTTTAATTGATTTATATTTTTTCTAATAAAAAGGACTCTGATATTCAAAGTCCTACAACTAATTCTTATTCTGCTCATATTTAAACTCTCCGCAGCAGAGAAACCAAGAGTTGTACCTGATTTTTATAATTTGTACATATTCTAATGTCAAATTATGTATTTATAATAAGTTATCTTTCTTGAACCGTCAATATTGTAAATAAATAATCTTTAACAGTTCTTATAAAAAGGAGAATAACATTGGTAATCCATGTTTTCTCCTTTTTTAAACTATTTTACAATATGCATATGAGGGTAAGGTATTTCAATACCTTCCTTTTTAAATTCAGTGACTAAATCTTTACGAATATCTGCCAGCATTTGGAAACCTTGTACATTATCTTCACTTGTAATTGTTGCTCTTAATTGAATACTGCTATCTTTTAAATCAGAAACAATCACAGGGACTAATGGATCCTTTTTATCTTTTCTTCCATCAATGAATAAAGGATGTTTTACAACAAGATCTTGAATCACTTTGATTGCTTGATCTATATCACTTTCATAAGAAATATCGATATAAAGATAATTTGCTTTAACATGTTCAATTTGTGAAATATTTTCTATAATTGCTTTATTCATAATATCATTAGGAACAATCATTTGCGTTTTTTCTAATGTTTCAATAACACTATGTCTAAGTGAAATATCAATAACAGTTCCTCTAACATTATGCCCTGTAACAACAATAAAATCACCAATCTTATAAGGCTTATAAGCCATAATCATGGCACCATTAATAAGATTACCTGCAGCTTCTTGACTGGCAAGTCCAATAACTACGGCAAAGATTCCTCCAGATGCAAGTAAGGCAGTCGCAAATGATTTTAAAAACTTCACTTCACTACATACAATTGCTAAAAAGATTGTAATGAGAATAATCTTTTTAATTCTTTTTTGTAAAACATAATTATCAGGCCATTTCTTTTTAATAAACTTATTTAATAATTTATTGATTGCAATTAAAACAATCCCAGCAATAATAATTGAAATAATGCCATTAATAACCCCATTTACAAACAAATTATCAATTTGTTCAAATACTTTTTCCATTCAAATTACCTCTTTTTATAATACTTTGAAAGAACATACAACAAAACTGATTGCATTGCTCCTACAATAGAAACCATTAAACATCCATAACAAATCCAATATAACATACTATTTCCTGTATTAATTGCATTTAATATAAAGAAAACAATAAACGCAATTAATGCTACATTCCTTGTATACTTAAAAAAACGATAAAATCTTTGTGCTAATATTTCATTTGTATTCATCTTATTTACCGATGCAAAAGCGTTTAAATAATTCATCTAATAAATCTTCTTTTGCTTGTTCTCCTAATATTTCTTTTAAACAAGACCAACTATCATAAAGATCTTCTACAATAAGATCTGATGGTATAGACATCTTCATCGCATCAATTGCTATTTGTAAAGAAGAAGCTGCTTTTTCTAATAATTGTGTTTGTCTAGCATTAGTAAGATAATATTCTTCTTGATTACTTATAAGTCCTAAATTAAATTTCTTTTTAATTTCTTTAGTAAGCGCTAAAATATCTTGTTCTTTAGCCGATATTTCAATTCCTTCTAAATCAACTTTCTTACCTAAATCTGCTTTATTAATAATAATAATACGATTTGTATCTTCTGTAAGTTCAAGTAACTTTTGATCTTCTTGATCAAGTTCTTTACTTCCATCAATAACTAATAAAACAAGATCTGCTTTTTTAATCATTTCTTTTGATTTTTCAACCCCAAGACTTTCTACAATATTATCTGTTTCTCTAATTCCTGCTGTATCGATCATATTTAATAAAATACCATCTACTGTTACTGATCCTTCAACGACATCTCTTGTTGTTCCAGCAATATTTGTGACAATCGCTTTTTCTTCTTTTAACATCGCATTTAATAAACTAGATTTACCAACATTGGGTTTACCAATGATAGCTGTTTGAATTCCCTCTTTTAATAATTTAATATTTTTAGAATCTTCAATGATTTTATTCATCTTTTCAATCAAAGAAGTAGACATTGGTAAAAGCTTATCTGCTGTTAATTCTTCTACATCTTCATATTCGGGATAATCAATATTGACTTCAATTTGCGTAATAATTTGAATTAAATCTTCTTTTAAATCTTTAATAAAATGACTAATACTTCCTTGAATTCCTTTTAAAGCAAGAGAAGAAGCATAACTATTTTTAGCCGTAATAATATCACTAATAGCTTCTGCTTGTGATAAATCAATACGCCCATTTAAAAAAGCACGTTTACTGAATTCACCACGTTCTGCCAGTCTTGCTCCATGATGTAAACAAAGATCAACTACTTTATTTGTAATATAAACACCACCATGGCAATTGATTTCAACCATTTCTTCTCCAGTAAAAGTTCTTTTCCCACGGTAGATATTTACTAATACTTCATCTATTTTTTCACCATTATCTTTTATATAACCGTATGTAATGGTATGACTCTCTTTATTTATAATCTTTCCTGTAAAAAACTGTTGAACAAATGCAATAACATCTTTTCCTGATAAACGGATAATTGAAATTGCTGCTTCTAGTCTTGATGTTGCTACTGCAACAATAATATCATCATTCATTTTCATACCACCTTTCTTCTTGATACTATCTTAATTTGTTGATTTTATCAATAAATAACTCCCTCATTATAACAAATATTTTTTATTTTTGATATATGATTTTTTTCGATTGATTTCTATATTTTAATCATATATTATTATGTACAAATAGGGGTGAAAAAATGAAAAAGCTGAATAAAAAAGTTCCTATAATCGGAGGTGCTGTTATAGGAGTGATATTAGTTATTTATATCATTTTATGTTTTCTAGCATCTGGCAATGGTTTTATCAAAAATATGACTATCAATGGCATTAAAGTGAATAATATGTCTAAAGATGAAGTCGTTAGTCTTCTTGAAAAACAATATAAAAAAGATCAAGAATATCTTTTATTTAATTTAAAAGCTGATGGTAAGAAATATCAAATTGATATGACAAATAATGTCACAATCGATATTGATAAAGAAGTATCTGCTATTCAAAAGAAATATAATAACTTCTTTACGAAAGGTTATCATTATTTGTTAAATCATAATGAAAATATTTCTATTAATATAAAAGATAAAAAAACACTTAATCAAGCTATCAAAGATTCTAAAATATTAGAAGATTCTACTTTAGTTCCTACATCTTATAAAGTAGAAAAAACAAAAGTCATTTTTACTAAAGGTAAAAGTGGAAAAGCTGTTCAACAAAAAGATGTTTATGATGCTATTGAAACAGCATTAAATAATTATGATTTTAAAAAGACATTCACAATTGAACCTTCATCTGTAACTGAAAATGAAAGTGTTATGAAAACAATTTATAAATCTTTATCTAAAGAAGGAAAGAATGCGACTTTAGATAAAGATAATGATTATAAAATTGTAGCTGAACAATATGGCGCTAAATATAATCTAGATGATTCTATTAAAGCTTTTAATAAAGCAAAAGAAGGAGAAGAATTTACAATAGCTTGTAAAGCAATTGTTCCTTCTATTACAAAAGAAGATTTAGAAAAGAATTTATTTAAAGATGTTTTAGGAGAATATACAACAAATGTAAGTGGTTCTTCGGTAAGAAAAAATAATGTACGTTTAGCGGGAGAAAAATGTAATGTTATTTTACTTCCAGGGGAAGAATTCTCTTATAACCAAACTGTTGGAAAAAGAACAAAAGAAAATGGTTTTGGTGAAGCAGGTGCTTATTTAAATGGAGAAACAGTCCAAGAAGTAGGAGGAGGGGTTTGTCAAACTTCTTCAACTTTATATAACGCTGTTGTTCTTGCTAATTTAAAAGTAACAAAAAGATCAAATCACACATATATTTCAAGTTATGTTCCAATTGGTAGAGATGCTACTGTATCATGGGGTGGTCCTGATTTTAAATTTAAAAATAATCGTGATTATCCAATTAAAATTGAAGCAAGTTATGCAAAAAGTAAATTAACTTGTAAAATTATCGGAACTGATGTCGATGGAAGTTACGTAAAATTTACCAGTGAAAAAACTGGAGATGTTGGTTTTAATACCAAATATGAAAATGATGATACTATTCCAGAAGGTCAACAAGTAACAAGAACAGCTGGTTCAAACGGGGGAAGAGCTGTCTCTTATCGTCTTGTTTATGATAAAAATGGAAATCTGATTTCTAAAACTAAAGAAGCAAATAGTTATTATAAAGGTCATGATGCTTTAATTGCTGTTGGTACAATGAAGGTAGAAACACCAGAAGAAACAACACCTGAAACAACAGAACCTTCTACACCGGAGGAAACAACCCCTGAAACGACTCCAAATACTGAACCAACTCAACCTGAAACAACGATTGAACCCTCAGAAACGACAGCACAATAAAAAAACGAGCAATGCTCGTTTTTTTTATACATTTTCAATGATTTCTAAAATTTGTTCGATATTCTTTTTTCCAAAAACGACTTTTTGATCATTAATAACCATGCATGGTACTGACATGATTTGATATTGATCTTTAAGTTGTTTAAAGTGTTGAATATCATAGACCTCCGTTGTTATTTGTTTATTTAACGAAGCTATTCTTTGAGCTGAAGTAACGAGTTCTGGACACATCGTACAAGATAAAGAAACTATAATTTTTATATTAATCTCTTTATTTATTTTATCTATTCTTTCTAAATAAGTTTGTTCTATCTTTTGTCCTGGTCCTGCAACATTATAAATTCCTAGAATGAAAGAGGTGAATTCATGTCCACCAGGTACACCATGGAAAGTTAAGCCACTCCATGTACCATCTTCTAAACAAATATTGACAGAAGGAATCTCTTGATTTGTTTTTTCTATAGCTATTTTTATTTTATCGGTTTGTAATGCTAATGCTTCCATATATCCTTTTAATTCATTGGATAACGTACTTTCATTGAGTAATAATTTAAGAATAATTGGATTTTCCATACGTGAAAAAACAGCTTGTAATTGTGAAAGCATGTGTTCATCAAGTAATGAATCGTTATTAACAGTTACCTGTTCTTCCTTTTTTACTTGAGGAATTTTTGGTATTATTCCCGTTTTTTGATGCATTTTTTCAACATATTTTTCTAATGATGTGGCTGCTTTTGCACCATCACTTACCGCTGTAACGACTTGACGCAATTCTTTAATACAAACATCACCAGCTCCATAGATACCTTCTTTATTTGTTTTTTGATTTTGATCAGTAACGATATAACCAGATTCATTGAGTTCTACAATATCTTTTACAAGAGATGTATTCGGTTGATAACCCGCAAAGACAAAAACACCAAAAGTATCATTTTCATTTGCATGATATTCAATCACTTCATTTGTTTTTTTATTATGATACTTTAAAGATTCTAAATACGTATGACCACTGACTTCAAGTACTTCAACATTTGTATAAACAGTTATCTTTTCATGATTTTTTGCTAACGAAGCAATAGAAGAAGCACAACTAAAGTCATCTTCTCTTATTAAAATAGTGACATGTTTTGCATATCTGGTAAGAAAAACACTTTCTTCTGCAGCAGCATAGCCACCACCTACAACAAATATTTCTTTTCCTTCAAAAAATGAACCATCACACGTTGCACAGTAGGCAATACCATGCCCTTTAAATTCTTCTTCACCAATAAAACCTGCTTTTCTTGGGTGAGCACCTGTCGCTATAACAATACCAAAACACTTAAATGTTCCTCTTGTCGTTTTTACTTGTTTAAAATCCCCATCATCTTCAATCTTTTGAACCTCAGCTAACACAAAATCAGCTCCAAAATCTTGAGCTTGTTGTCTCATCGATTCTGTCAATTCTTTTCCACTTGTTTTTAAAATACCAGGATAATTAACAACATCAGATGTAATAGTAATTTGTCCACCAAATGTTTCTTTTTCAATAACAAGAACACGATTATTTGCTCTTGCTAAATAAAGAGCTGCAGTTAAACCTGCAGGCCCTCCACCTATAACAATGGCATCATAAATTGTTTGTTCCATAAACTATAATTGTCCTACAAGATCTAAACTTGGTTTTAATGTTTCTTTACCTGGTTCCCATTTTGCTGGACATACTTCATCTCCGTGAGTATAAACAAATTGGCAAGCTTGCACTTTTCTCAATAATTCGTCTGCATTACGACCAACATTACCAGCATTGACTTCATAAGCCACAATTTTACCTTCAGGATTAACAACAAATGTACCTCTTTCAGATAAACCGTCTTCTTCAATTAATACTTCAAAATCTTTTGATAAGGCATGAGTAGGATCTGCTAACATAGGGTATTCAATTTTAGAAATACGTTTTGAACTATCATGCCATGCTTTATGAACAAAATGAGTATCAGTAGATACTGAATAGATTTCACAATCTACTTTTTTAAATTCTTCATATTTGTTTGATAAATCTTCTAATTCAGTAGGGCAAACAAACGTAAAATCTGCTGGATAAAAGAAAAATACACTCCATTTTCCTAAAATATCTTCTTTTTTAACTGTTTTAAATTCATCATTTTGAAATGCTTTAACTTCAAAATCATTTACTTCTTTATTAATTAATGACATATAATCTCCTCCTTGGTTAGCTCTTGCTAACTTATGTGTTTATCATAACACTAAAAATTAGAATTATCAATATAAATAGTAATAATTATTGTTATTATTTATTAATACATATATATTATGTCCATTTATTGCAAAAATAAAAGAGACTGTAACGAAATAATTTTTTAAGAAGTTAATTTCGTTTCGTTTGGCTTCTTTTTCTTTGTTTTTCGTATAAAAAAACATCTTCAGCTATTTTAGCGAGATGTAACCTGATTTTTATATACTTTTTATTTATTTGTAAGTACATACTTTTTAGTTAAGAAGACCTTTTGATTATGTTGATTTTTCTTTCTTCAATCTATATTTATGATATTTTCTCAAATTATAACCCAAATATACAACGAGAAATTCCATTTTTGTATTTTTCAATCCTCTTCTTGTGAAGTCTGTTCGTACGCTCAAAGGAATCACTACATCACTTCCTTTATCCTTATCATCACTGACAACAACTTGTGGTTCATTACACTTGGCGGTAAATACCTGTGGTTGGTTTATCTAGTGCCATGCCCGGCACACTACAAAAAAAGACAATGTACATCAGTATAATACTGGCAACATTGTCTTTTTTGCTGGACTATATCAATATTTTATTTCGTTACAGCCTCTAAAGAAGTCCCATTCCTTTTAAAATATAAAGCCACATTGTTATAGAAAATCCACTAAAGATGGTTGTTAACATGACTACTGTACTAGTAAGTATTCCTATATGTCCCATATTTTTAGCCATAACAAAGCATGAAACAGTCGTTGCTGAACCAAGCATAACAAGGATAGCTATGAGCTGTTCTCCTTGGAACCCTAAATAGATAGCTAAGGGTAGAAACATTGCACAGAAGCCGAATAACTTAATGAATGCAGCACATAATGCTGGTTTTAAATCACCCAGGGCTTCTTTATAATTAAAAGTTGCTCCCATCGCCATTAAACCTAATGGAGTAGCTACATTTCCAATCGAAGTCACGGTCTTATCTAACATCGTTGGCATTGGTAAATGAAGTAAAGACCATAGAATACCAACTACAATTCCAATAAGTATTGGGTTTGTCAAAATACCTTTGATTGTCTTAAGCCAAACTTCTTTACTTAATCCTTTTCTTTCAGGTGAAAAGAAAGAAAGGACGACAACGGCCATAATATTATATAAAGGGACACTCCCAATAATCATTAAAGGCGCCATGGTTGCTTTTCCATAGACGTTTTGAATCAAGGCAATACCGAGTAAAGCTGCCGAACTACGATAACTTGCTTGAATAAATTCCCCTTGATTTTGTTTATTCTTTAATAAAAAAGAAAGTAAAGTAACAATTAAAATACTTAAAATTGTAATGAAAAAACAAAATAGAACAAACTTCGTATCCCAAATTGTCTTAAAATCTAAAGTTGCTAGATCTTTAAATAATAAGACAGGTAGGGGAATTAAAAAAACAAACTTATTCATTCTAGAAGCAAAAACGTCATCAATAATATCTATCTTCTTAAAAAACATTCCTAATACAATCATCGCAAAAACAGGCACGGTCGCATTTAAACTAAAAATTAAATTTTCCATTATTTCCTCCCTAAAGAAAAAACCGCATTTGCGGCTTAATCTACATATGAGATTGTCATATATCTATTTTTTCCTTCACCTTTAGATTCAGTCTTTAAATGATCCATCTTCGCAATTTCTTGATGCATCACTTTTCTTTCATCTGCAGGCATAGGATCCAATTTTAAATCAGCTTTTGTTCTTAAAACTGTTTTACCAAATTTTCTTGCCATACTTGCAACTTTTTTATAACGTTCTTCTTTATAGCCATTGATATCAACACTTACTTCTAAACGTTTTTTAAATGTTGTACTTACAGCATTTTTGATAATTAAGTTAATTGCTCTTAAAATAACACCAGCTTTACCAATTAAAATAGAGTTATTGCTTGTATTAATATTGCAATAAATTCTACCATCTTGAACATAAGAAACAGTTTCTACTTCAAATTGCATATCTGTTAAGATTTTTCTTATAAGATTTTCAATATATTCTTGAACCATTTCTACTGTCCAACAAGCAATTTCAGCTTTTTTACTAAATAAACCTTTAGTTTCTAAAGTAACTTCATAATTTAATTGATCAATTGTTACACCTAAATCAAGGCATGCTTTACTTACAGCATCATCTACTGTTTTTCCAGTATAAGTTTTCATATAAATACCTCTATTTATTTTTTATTTTGTCTTTTTGTTAAATAATTTGTATTTGCTTGATCAACTTCTTTTTGCGCTTTTTCAACATGGTAAATATAAATATACCATGTTCTAACAATTGTAATAATGTTTGTTGTCATCCAATAAAGTGACATTGCTGCAGGCATAATTGCTGCAAAGTAAATGATAAATAATGTCATGAAATTATTCATCATGTTCATTGATTGCATTTGTGATGTTTCTCTATATTTTGGATTTCTTTTTGACATGATTGTGTTGATTTTCATCGCAAAATATTGAGTTAAAGCAACAATGGCAAGTAATACAATATAGGCAATCTCGAATTTAAATACGTGATCGATTGGTTTAGCACCTAAGTTAATACCAAACATATTTGTTTGATATAAGATTTCAATACGTTGAACTGCTTGCCACATTGCAAACATAATTGGTAATGTTAAGAATGTTGTAAATGAAGCCAACATACTGACATCATTTTTCTTATATAAAGCTTGAATTTCTGCAGACATTCTCATTTGAGAAGTTTGATCTTTTCTACCTTTATATTTATTTTGAATTCTTTCCATTTCTGGTTGAATCAATTGCATCTTTTGTTGAGATACTGTCGATTTAATCATAATTGGTAAAATGATAATATTAATTAAAATAGTAATTAATACAACACCTAAAGCAATATTATTTAATAAAACATCTCCTAAATAAATAATACTTTTAGAAATAGGAATAACTAATAAGAAATCAAAAATTCCTGACTTCATAGACCATGGTGTGTTTAAATTAATTGCTCTTTTAGCAATCAGTTTACCACTTGAATCAAGATTTGCTGTACATCCAGTTAGGGCTACAACAAATAAAACTAAACAAATAATTTTAAAATATTTTTTAGTTTTGTTATCTAAGATCATTTGCTGATCTCCTTTCTCTTTACTTTTTTGTACAAATACTCTAATTCTTTTTTATTTTCTATATATGTATTATCTAAGAATCTTTTTCTTACAATTACTATATAGTCAAATTCTTCATCAAAATGAAAACATTCTTGAATCATCATGCGTAACTGTCTTTTGATTTTATTTCTAGTAACAGCATTTCCTAATTTCTTGCTTACAGAAATACCAACGCGTCCGTGGCCCATTTGATTTTCATCTTTATAAATAATAAAACAAGAATTCGCAAAACTCTTTTTTCTAGCAATGATCTTGCTAAAATCTTCATTTCTTTTTACTCTAAATTCTTTTTTCATAAAATTTTAGAAAAAAATCCACCGTAAAGTGGATTTTAAATTAAGCAGTTAATACTTTTCTTCCTCTTTTACGGCGACGTGCGATTACTTTTCTTCCACCAACAGTTGCCATTCTAGCTCTAAAACCATGAGTTTTTGCTCTTTTTCTTTTATTTGGTTGATATGTTCTTTTCATATTTTACACCTCCAAAATTCATTTTCTTTTTATACAAATAACATATGCCCTCATATTTTATATGAATTATTGTGACAAGTCAATTCTAAATTCTATATTTCTAACCGATTATTCTACTTTTTTTATCGTTACATTGCTTCCTTACTTTATTTTCATCCTTGAAAAGTTGTTCACAATTATTGGTGCACTCTCTTTATCTAAAGAAATTCACTTTCTAAATGTGAACTTTGTATAATTTAACTTCATTTTCATAATCACATACTTATTTTTAGTGTGAATAACCAAAAAGACACACTTTTTTTAAATATTCACATTGTGAATTTACAATTTCTTAACACTTCGACAATCTTCTTGGTTATTCACGCTTTAATTCACAGGGTGAATGAAGTTATTCATACATGTGAATGAGTGAAAATTATGATGATATCAAGCACTTTTTCTTTGTGAACTTCCCTGTGCACATTGTTTTTTATTCCATACATCATGCACAAAGTTCACAAAGAATAAAATTCATATGAATTTTTTATTTTGTGAATAATGTGAATAAGTACTTTAAATTGTTGTTATAGGTCACTTTTTTTGTGAACAAACTTGTGCACGAACTGTGGACAGGTTTTTTTTGCTTTCAAAGTTGTTCTTTCTTATATATAATTGAGGCGAAAAGGAGTTGAAAAAAGTGCAAGATTTAAACAAAATTTGGACATCTTGTGTAGACACTTTAGAAAAACAGAACATAGTTGAAGATAAGATTATGTTAGATTCACTATTTAGACCAGCAACTCTAGAAGCAATTGAAGATAATAAAGTCACAATAACAACAGATTTACAATGGAATATTGATCCTATTTTAGAAAAGCAATCAGAAATTGAATCGATTCTTTCTAATTCTTTCTCTAAACCGATCACAATTAATGTTCTTTCAAAAGAAGAATATAATAAAAAGAAGTTAAAACAAAAGAAAGTTCCTAAAATTGATAGTCATCTTCATCCAGATATGACTTTTTCTAACTTTATTGTGGGTAATTCAAACCGTATGGCACAAAATGCGGCTTTACTTGTTTCCACAAATCCTGGAAAGAACTTCAATCCATTATTTTTATATAGTCATCCAGGACTAGGAAAAACTCATTTATTGAACGCTATTGGAAATCGTGCGAAAGAAACAAATCCTGATTTAGTTGTTCGTTATATTACTTCTAAAGATTTTGTTGATGAAATCATTAATTCAATTAAAACAAATACAACTGATGATATTTATAGTTATTATCGTAATATTGATATTTTATTAATTGATGATATTCAATTTTTATTTGGTAAAGAAAAAAGTAGTGAAATGTTCTTTCATATCTTTAATGAAATTATTAATAGTAATCATCAAATCGTTATTACGAGCGATAAAATGCCTGACGAATTACAAGGTATTGAAGAACGTTTAATCAGTCGTTTTAAATCTGGTTTATCCTTTGGAATTGATCCACCAGAATTTGAAACTGCAAAAGCAATCTTAGAAAAGAAAATTGAAAATCTAGGTAATACAGATTTAGTTATTACAGATGATGTTTTAGACTTCATGGTTATGAATTATTGTAATGATATTCGTTCTTTAGAAGGTCAATTAAAACGTTTATTCTTCTGTAGTATCATGGAACAAACAAATTACATAGATATGAATTTTGCTTCTGAAGTCTTCAAAGATCAAAAAACTATAAAAAAAGCACAAGAACCACTTACAAAAGAATTTATCTTAAAAACAACAGCCGAGTTCTACTATCTTACAATTAGTCAAATTATTTCTAAAAATAGAACCCGTAACTTAGTAACTCCTCGTGAAATATGTATGTATTTAATGAGAGAATTACTTGATGTCACATTTAGTGAAATCGGTGTGACTTTCTCTAACCGAGATCACTCAACCGTTATGAAAGCTTGTAAAAGAGTAGAAACTAAAATCAAGAAAGATCCAGATTATAAACTTGCTGTTGATAAGATCAAACAAAAGTTAGGCACACTCTAGTGCACAATATCAACATGAAATGCACATTACTATTCATATAAAAAACATTGATAAATACAAGATAATTTGTATTTGTTCACATTGTTCACATGCTAATAGTAGTAATAACTTATTTTTTAATTATATAAATATAGGAGGTCAGTATGCATTTTAAAATTAAAAGATTAAAATTATTAAACGCTTTATCTAAAGCAACCAGAGCCGTTTCTGTTCGTAGTCCTTTACCTGTACTTACAGGAATTAAATTTGATTTAAAATCTGATCAATTAATTCTTACAGGTAGTGATAGTGATATTACAATTCAAACAATTATTGATCAAGATGATGATTTAGAAATTATTAAAGAAGGGGCTGTTGTTTTAAATAGCCGTTATATTTTTGATATCGTTAGAAAAATCAATAGTGATGATATTGAAATTGAAATTATTGATGGATTACTTACACGTATTAAAGGAAGTCAAATTGAATATAGCTTAAATGGAACAGATGCAGTGGAATATCCTAGAATTGATTTAAGCAAAACAGGAACACATTTTATTATGAGTTCACTTGTTTTAAAAAATATTATTGGTGAAACAAAATTTGCAGCGAGTGATAAAGAAACAAGACCTATCTTAACTGGTATTAACTTTAAAGCTCATGATCATGTTTTAGAATGTGTTGCTACAGATAGTTATCGTTTAGCTAAGAAAATTATTTCTATTGATGAAGATGTTACTTTTAATATCACTATTCCTAAATTAAGTTTAGATGAAATTAGTAAGATTATTGAAGTTGATGAATCTATTGAACTTTATGTTTCTGATCGTAAAGTATTATTTGTTTTAGGTAAAAATATTATTCAAACACGTTTGATTGATGGATCTTATCCTGATACAACACGTTTAATTCCTTTAGAATTTGATTATGAATTAGATATTAATCGTTCTGATTTATTAAATGCGATTGATCGTGTTTCTTTATTATTAAATGAACAAAATAATATTGTTAAATTAGATATGTCTAATGAACAAGTTATTTTATCTTCTTATCAACAAGAAATTGGATCTGTAGAAGAAAACTTATCTACATCTTTCTATAAAGGTGAACCACTTACGATTTCATTTAGTAGTAAATATGCAAATGATGCGATTAAATCATTTAGTGGAGAAAAAGTTAAGATCTCATTTACTGGAGAAATGAAACCATTCATTATCAAAGATTTTGATTCTGATGAATTATTACAACTTGTTTTACCAGTAAGAACATATTAAGAAGCGAAAGCTTCTTTTTTTTAGTTTTTTTAGGGTATCTTTGTTTCTAGTGGTACTAATTTTTATTTTAAGAGCTTTTTTATAGAAAATGATTTTTTGTATTAGAAAATAAAAATAACGAATATAACGCAAAATTTTGAATTTTTGTCATTTTTATGATATACTTATTGAGTACAATTATATAGAAAAGAAGGGTTATTATGAAAGAAATACCAATAAGAGATGAATATATTAAGCTAGACCAATTTTTAAAATTTGTTAATGTGGTATCAAGTGGCATTGAAGCAAAAATAGTCATTAAAGATGGTCAAGTAAAAGTAAATGGTGAAGTTGAATTAAGAAGAGGAAAGAAACTTCATAATCAAGATGAAGTGGAAGTAAATGGAGAACATTATATTATAAATGCTTATCAATAATTTAGAACTTTCTCATTTTAGAAATTATGATCATTTTTTTATTGAATTTGATAAAGGTATTAACATTTTAATTGGTGGTAATGCACAAGGAAAAACAAATATTATAGAAGCTATTTATCTTTTATCTGTTTGTAGATCTTTTAGAACTCATATCAATGATCAAATGATTCAATTTGATTATAATTTTGCAAAGGTAAAGGGAAATATTTATTCTAATCAAAGAAATCATCAAGCAGAGCTTGTTTTATCTAAAGAAAATAAAAAAGCAAAGATTGATGGAAAAGATGTTTTAAAGATATCTGAATATGTCGGTTATTTAAATGTGGTGGTATTTGTACCAGATGATCTTTCTTTAGTAAAAGGATCACCGAGTACCAGAAGAAAATTTATTGATTTAGAATTATCTAAAATATCACCTATTTATGCTTTTTATCTTGCTAAGTATAATCGTTTATTAAAAGAGAGAAATCAGTATCTTAAATTATTAAGTAAGAAAAACGGAAAATATGATGATTATCTAGAAACAATAGATGAACAAATGGTAGATGTTCAATTAAAGGTTATAGAAAAAAGAGAAAATTTTATTGAACGTCTTTCTAAAAATGTAAAAGATGTTTATAAATCTATTGCTGATAATGAGGAATATGTTGATTTGCATTATCTTTGTTTTATTAAAAAGAAAGATAAAGAGGAATTATTAAAATTATATAAAAAAGAATTTTCAAGGGATTTAAAGTATTTAAGTACGACTCATGGAATTCATAAAGAAGATATGAAAATAATGATTGATCGAAAAAGTGCACATCAATATGCTTCTCAAGGACAACAAAGAACAATTGTTTTAAGTATCAAGATTGCTTTACTTGAATTGATAAAAGAAGAAATAGGGGAATACCCAATTCTTTTATTAGATGATGTTTTATCAGAACTTGATGATCAAAGAAAAACGAAATTGTTAGATATTTTGAATAATCGTATTCAAACTTTTATTACAACAACTTCTATTGATGGAATAGAACATCATGTCATCAAAGAAGCAAAGAAGATTAATATAAATCGCAAGGAGAAACAATAATGGCAGAAGAAAATAAAGTACAACATAGCTATGATGAATCTGACATTCAGGTCTTAGAAGGACTTGAAGCCGTAAGAAAAAGACCAGGTATGTATATAGGAACAACATCATCTCGTGGGTTACATCACCTTGTATGGGAAATCGTAGATAACTCGATTGATGAAGCTTTAGCGGGATATGCAAGTCATATTAAAGTTATTTTAAAAGATGATGATGTCGTTGAAGTTATCGATGATGGACGTGGGATGCCAACAGGAAAACACGCCAAAACTGGTAAATCAACAGTAGAAACAATTTTTACGGTATTACATGCTGGTGGGAAATTTGGTGGCGGTGGCTACAAAGTTTCCGGTGGTCTACATGGTGTTGGGGCTTCTGTTGTCAATGCCTTATCTTCATGGTTAGAAGTTAATGTTTATCGTGAAGGAAAAGAATATTATCAAAGATTTGAAAATGGGGGAACACCTGTTGCACCATTAAAAGAAGTAGGTCCAACAGATAAACAAGGAACAAAAGTTACTTTTAAAGCAGATGCTGAAATCTTTAAAGAAACAACAACTTATGATTATGAAGTGTTGAGACAAAGAATTAGAGAACTTGCTTTCTTAAATAAAGGGTTAAGAATTAGTTTAACAGATTTAAGAGATGGTCAAAATCGTGAACATGATTATATGTATGAAGGTGGTATTAAGGAATACGTTGCTTATATCAACAAAAATAAAACACCGATCCATGATGAAATCATTTATGTAGAAGATATGCAAAATGATATTAAGATTGAAGTATCTATGCAATATAATGATGGTTACCAAGAAAACATCTATTCTTTCTGTAATAACATCAATACTCATGAAGGTGGGACTCATGAAGAAGGGTTCCGTTTAGCCCTTACACGTGTCATCAATAATTACGCAAGAAAGGGAAACTTCTTAAAAGAAAAAGATGATGCTTTATCAGGAGAAGACTGTCGTGAAGGGTTAACAGCCATTATTTCAGTTAAACACCCTGATCCACAATATGAAGGACAAACAAAAACAAAATTAGGAAATGCGGAAGTAAGAAAAATTGCTTCAAGTATTATTTCTAAATCATTAGATCAATTCTTGTTAGAAAATCCAGATACTGCCAAAATTATTGTAGAAAAAGCAATTGTTGCTTCTCATGCACGTTTAGCTGCGAAAAAAGCACGTGAAATGACAAGAAGAAAAACAGGAATGGAAATTACATCATTGCCTGGAAAATTAGCGGACTGTTCATCAAGAGATGCGAGCGAATGTGAAATCTTCATTGTCGAAGGGGATTCTGCCGGAGGTAGTGCAAAGATGGGACGTGATCGTCGTATTCAAGCCATTTTACCACTTCGTGGTAAAATCTTAAACGTTGAAAAAGCACGTTTAGATCGTGTTTTATCAAGTGATACGATCCGTAGTATGATTACTGCTTTTGGCACAGGTATTGGTGAAGATTTTGATATTAATAAATTACGTTATCATAAAATTGTTATCATGACCGATGCCGATGTCGATGGTGGTCATATCCGTATCTTAATGTTAACGTTCTTATATCGCTATTTAAAACCTTTAATTGAAGGTGGTTTTGTTTACGCTGCTCAACCTCCACTTTATTTATTAAAACATGGAAAAGAAGAACATTACTTATATAGTGACGAAGAACTTGATGATTTAAGAACAAAACTTGGTGAAGGTGCGAAGTATTCAATTCAACGTTATAAAGGTTTAGGAGAAATGAATGCGGATCAATTATGGGAAACAACAATGGATCCTGAACATCGTATTTTAAATCGTATTGAGTTAGATGAAGCAATGGAAGCAGATATGATTTTTGATGTTTTAATGGGTGAAAAAGTTGAACCTCGTAGAGAATTTATTCAAGAAAATGCGAAATATGTAACTGATTTAGATATTTAGAAGGAGTAGAAAATGGATAATCAAGAAAAAGGAATAAGAAAAATTCAATTAACATCAGAAATGAAAACTTCTTTCATGAATTATGCTATGTCAGTTATTGTAGCACGTGCATTACCTGATGTAAGAGATGGAATGAAACCAGTTCAAAGACGTATCGTTTATGGTATGAATGAACTTGGATGTTATAGTGATAAAGCGTATAAGAAATCAGCGCGTATCGTTGGGGAAGTTATGGGGAAATATCATCCTCATGGAGATTCTTCTATTTATGAAGCGTTAGTCAGAATGGCACAAGATTTCTCATATCGTTATATGCTTGTGGATGGGCATGGAAACTTTGGTTCAATTGACGGTGACGGAGCTGCCGCTATGCGTTATACCGAAGCAAGAATGTCTAAAATTTCAATGGAATTAATGAGAGATATCAATAAAGATACCATTGATTTTATTCCAAACTATGATGGTGAAGAAAGAGAACCATCGGTATTACCTTGTCGTATTCCTAACTTATTAGTTAATGGGACAACAGGAATTGCGGTTGGTATGGCAACCAATATGCCACCTCATAATATTGGTGAAGTGATTGATGCCGTTATTGCGGTAAGTAAAAATCCTGATATTTCTGTTATAGAATTGATGGAAAATTATATTCAAGGACCTGATTTTCCTACAGGAGGATATATTTTAGGAAAGAGTGCGATTAAAAAAGCCTATGAAACAGGTAATGGTTTAATCGTTATGCGTGCAAAAACAGAAATTGAAGAACATAAGGGAAGACAAAGAATTGTTGCTTATGAAATTCCTTATCAAGTCAATAAAGCAAGATTAGTAGAAAAGATTGCGCATTTAGCACGTGATAAAGTCGTTGAAGGTATTAGTGATGTTCGTGATGAATCAAACCGTGAAGGTATTCGTATTGTTATTGAATTAAAGAGAGATGTTCAAGCTGAAGTTGTTTTAAATCAGTTATATAAATTAACTTCTTTACAAACAACATTTGGTGTTAATAATATTGCTTTAGTTAATAATGAACCTAAGACTTTAACTTTAAAAGAATTAATTCAATATTATTTATCTCATCAAGAAGAAGTTATTCGTCGTAGAACACAATTTGAATTAAATAAAGCAGAAGCAAGAGCGCATATTTTAGAAGGTTTAAAGAAAGCTTTAGATCATATTGATGAAATCATTCAATTAATTCGTACAAGTAGAACAACTGAAATCATTCAACAAAGATTGATGGATGAATTTGGTATGTCTGATAAACAAGCCAAAGCTGTAAGAGAAATGCAATTACAACGTCTTGCTGGTTTGGAAAGAGAAAAGATTGAAGAAGAATTAAATAATTTATTAATTCTTATTGCGGATTTAAAAGATATTCTTGCAAATGAAGAACGTATCTTAGAAATCATTAGAAATGAATTATTAGAAATGAAAGAAAAATATGGAGATAAACGTCGTACTGAAATCATCCAAGGTACATTTGATATTGAAGATGAAGATTTAATTCCAGTAGAAGATGTTATCATTTCACTTACTAATAATGGTTATGTAAAACGTATGCCAGTAGATACTTATAAATCTCAAAATAGAGGTGGACGTGGTGTCAAAGGTATGGCAACAACACAAGATGATGTCATTAGTTCACTTATTCATATGTCAACACATGATGATTTATTGATCTTTACAAATAAAGGAAAAGTTTATCGTTTGAAAGGATATAATATTCCTGAATTTGGTAGAACAGCTAAAGGTTTACCAATTGTAAATATATTAAATCTTGATAAAGATGAAAGTGTTAAATCATTAATTAATATTAATAAGAAAATGATTGAAGAAGATAAACATTGGTATTTATTCTTTGCAACTGAACAAGGTTTAGTAAAACGTGTCGATATTTCAGAATTTGAAAATATTAGACAAACTGGTAAGATTGCAATCAAGTTAAAAGAAGATGATGCTTTAGTGGGTGTTAAATTAACTAAAGGGGATGATGAAATCTTAATTGCAGCAAGTAATGGTAAACTTGTAAGATTCTCTGAAGGTCATGTAAGACCAATGGGAAGAACTGCAAGTGGTGTTAGGGGTATTAATGTTGATGGTTCTAAAGTTATTGGTATGACAACAAACCGTGAAGGACAATTAATTATGGTTGTTACGGAAAAAGGTTATGGTAAGATGTCACCAATTGATGAATATCGCGTTTCTAACCGTGGTGGTAAAGGTGTTAAGACAATTAATGTTACTGAACGTAATGGACAAATTGTAGCGATTAGAGCGGTAGAAGGTAATGAGGATTTATTAATTATTACAGATGATGGTATTGTGATTCGTTTACCTATGGAACAAGTTAAAACCGCAGGACGTGCAACTCAAGGTGTAAGACTTATTAAAGTTCATGATAGCAAGGTTTCTTCTGTAGAAGTTGTTGCTAAAAATGAAGAAGACGATGAAGAAGGTGAAGAAGAGTCAGAGTAATCTGACTCTTTTACCCATGAATAATGAAGAGTTAAAAAGATTATTTGAGCGTTTAGATCATTCAAAATTTAGAAGTTCTTTTCATCTTACTAAAAAATATAAAGAGTATTGTAATGAAAAAGGATTGGATGTCATTGAACAACATGCACGAGATTTTATTTCTAAAAGAATTGCGCCAGCCGTTATTTTAAATGATGGAAAGCAGACACCGATGAAAAATCATCCAGTATTTATTGCACAACATGCTACAGCTACATGTTGTCGAGGATGTTTATATAAATGGTATCATATAAAACCACATACCCAGTTAGATGACAGTCAACAAGAGATGATCGTTCAAGTGATTATGTCTTGGATTAAAAGAGAATTGCAAAGGAAATAGGCTTGATGTATAATCAAGGCAGTAGAAATATATATAAGGGGAAAGAAAATGATTGATATTAATTTAATTAGAGAAAATCCTACTTTAGTCAAAGAAAATATGAAGAAGAAATTCCAAGAAGCCAAAGTGGGATTAGTAGATGAAGCTTATAAATTAGATAAAGATTATCGTGAAGTATTAACAAGAGCAAGTGAAATTAGAAGTTTAAGAAACAAATATTCTAAAGAAATTGGTGCTTTAATGAGAGAAGGTAAAAGAGATTTAGCTGAAGAAATTAAAGCAAAAGTAACTTCTATGGCAGATGAATTAAAAGATTTAGAAGTAAAAGAAGAGGATTATGGAAAAGAATTAAAAGAAATCATGATGAAAATTCCAAATATCATTCATGATTCTGTACCTATTGGAAAAGATGATTCTGAAAACGTAGAAATTCAAAAATATGGTGACCCAGTTGTACCTGATTATGAAATTCCATATCATGCAGATATTATTGCTCGTTTTGATGGGTTAGATAAAGAGGCATCAGGTAGAACAAGTGGAAATGGTTTCTATTATTTAATGGGTGATATCGCTCGTTTATCATCAGCAATGCTTTCATATGCGAGAGATTTCATGATTGATAAAGGATTTACTTATTGTATTCCACCATTCATGATTCGTAGTGATGTTGTAACAGGAGTTATGTCATTCGATGAAATGGATGCGATGATGTATAAAATTGAAGGTGAAGATTTATATTTAATTGGAACTTCTGAACATAGTATGATTGGTAAATTTAAAGATCAAATCGTTAAAGAAGAAGATTTACCAATTACCATGACATCTTATTCACCATGCTTTAGAAAGGAAGTAGGAGCTCATGGTATTGAAGAACGTGGTATTTATCGTGTTCATCAATTTGAAAAACAAGAAATGGTTGTTTTATGTAAACCTGAAGAAGCTATGGAATGGTATGACAAAATGTGGTCATATACAGTTGAATTATTTAGAAGCTTAGATATCCCAGTAAGAACTCTTGAATGTTGTTCAGGTGATTTAGCTGATTTAAAAGTCAAATCATGTGATGTTGAAGCTTGGTCACCAAGACAACAAAAATATTTCGAAGTTGGTTCTTGTTCAACTTTAGGAGATGCTCAAGCAAGACGTTTAGGTATTCGTGCTAAAGGTGAAAATGGAAACTATTATGTTTCTACTTTAAATAATACAGTTTTAGCTTCAACAAGAGCGGTTATTGCTTTTATTGAAAATAACTATAATGAAGATGGATCTATTAATATTCCTGAAGCATTACGTCCTTATATGGGTGGAAAAGATATTATTATTCCTAAAAAATAGTCACTTCGGTGACTCTTTTTTATAGAAAGGTTAGAGTTTAATGGAATTATTTATAAGTGAAGCAGAAATTGAAGATGCTTCAATGATTATTGATTATTTAAATCAAGTAGGGGGAGAAAGTAATAACTTAACCTATGGTTTAAATGAATGTTATTTAAATGAATTTGAAGAAATGGAAGTTATTCAAGATTTTATCGATCAAGAAAACAGTTTACTATTATGTGGATTTATTGATGATGAACTTGTTTCTTTATTATCAATTCAAGGCGAACAAAAAGAGAGATTAAAACATATAGGACATTTTGCGATTACTGTTAAAAAGGAATATTGGAATATGGGGATTGCTTCGATGATGATGGAAGAAGCTTTAGAAATGATTAAAGAAACTTCTTTAAAAATTCTTGATTTAGAAGTAAAAGAAGATAATTTATCGGCTATTAATCTTTATAAGAAGTTTAATTTTAAAGAAATCGGTAGATATCCTCAAATGTTTTATGTCAATCAAAAATATTATGATGCACTTTTAATGAATTTATATATTGATTAAAAATATAAAATACGTTATAATCATATTTGCCATTACAATAGGCGGCTTCGAACCATGTCAGGACCGGAAGGTAGCAGCATTAAGAAGTACCGTCTATGTGTGATGGTCTTTATTTTTAGAGGAAAAAAAGATGAATGATGAAGAATACATGGAAATAGCTTATCAAGAAGCTTTAAAAGCATTAGAATATGACGATGTTCCTATTGGATGTATTATTGTTAAAGATGATGAAATTATTGCGAAAGCTTATAATCAAAGAGAGCACTTAAATCAAACATATGGACATGCAGAAATGTTAGCAATAGAAAAAGCTTGTCAAAAAATTGGAAGATGGCGTTTAGACGAGTGTACGCTTTATACAACTTTAGAACCTTGTTTAATGTGTTCAGGAGCTATTATTCAAAGCCATATTCAAAGAGTTGTCTATGGTGCAAGTGATACAAGATGGATGTCTTTAGATAAATTAATTCATTTACCTAGTCCAATGCTTAATTATATACCTGTTATTCAATCAGATATCTTAAAAGATAAATGTTCAAAATTAATAAAAGATTATTTTAAAAAGAAACGTAGCAAGATATGATTACTCATATCTTTTTTTCGTGTATAATGTAGGAGATAGGAGTTGATATTATGTCTTATAAAGCCTTGTATCGTACATATCGTCCCCAAACATTTGAAGATGTTGCCGGACAAAGTCATGTTACAATAACCTTACAAAATGCAATTAAAGAAAATAGAATTGCCCATGCCTATTTATTTGCAGGACCTCGTGGAACAGGAAAAACAACGATTGCCAAAATCTTTGCAAAAGCGATTAACTGTACGGGGGAAAATCCACCATGCAATGAATGTTCTAACTGTAAAGAAATTACTTTAGGAGATCATCCTGATGTTATTGAAATCGATGCAGCAAGTAATAATGGGGTTAATGAAGTTAGAGAATTAATAGATAAAGTTAAATATGCCCCAATTAATGCAAAATATAAAGTTTATATTATTGATGAAGTTCATATGATGACACCAGAAGCATTTAATGCTTTATTAAAAACATTAGAAGAACCACCAGCACATATTGTTTTTATTCTTGCAACAACAGAACCTCATAAAATACTTCCTACGATTATTTCTCGTTGTCAACGCTTTGATTTCCAAAGAGTGGATGAAAATGATATTATTACACGTTTGAAATATGTTTTAGAAGAGGAAAAAGTTGACTATGAAGAAGAAGCTCTAGCAATTATTTCAAAACTTGCAGACGGGGGAATGCGAGATGCTTTAAGTATTTTAGAGCAATGTCTTGCTTATGATCGTCATTTAACAGTAGAAAATATTAATAAAGTTTATGGATTGTTATCAAATGATGAAAAAATACGGTTAATTAAATTATTACTTACTAAAGATATGAAAGGTGTTTTAAAAACATTAGATCATATGTTAAGTACAAGTATTGATTTAAAGAAACTCACACAAGATTTAATAGATGTTTTAAAAGATGTTGTTATATATAAAAATACAGAAGATTTATCTTTATTATTTGTTTTACATAAATCAGATATCCAACAAATCATTCCATATATTTTAGTAGAAGAAGCTTTTGAAATGATTGATATCTTCATGGATGCAAGTAGTCATTATGGTCAATCGGTTGATTCTTCAACATACTTTGAACTTGCTTTATTAAAAATATGTAATCAAGTAAAAGAAGAAAATAAAAAAGAAGTCGTTGTAGAAACAGTTAAACCACAAGTTCAAGAAAAAATCGTTGAATCGGTACAAGAAGTTATTAAAGAAGAACCTGTTTTATCATTTCAACCACCAATTATTGAAGAAGTTAAAGAGGAAAAAACTGTTGAAGAAGAAGAAAAACAACCTGTTGAAACAATAAAAGAAGAACCGATTGAAACAGTACAAGAAGAACCAATTCAAGAACCAACAGAAGAAGTTCATGAAGAACCAGTACAACAACATATAGCGACTAATATTGAAGTAGATTTCAATGATATTTTAAATATTCTTGTTCAAGCCAAAAGAACAGTGCTTACTGATATTCAAGATAAATGGCCAGTTATTAAAAGATACTGTTATAATTTAAATACGGCTAAATATGCCAATATGTTATTTGAAGCAAAACCTGTTGCGGCAGGGGAAAAGGCATTTATTGTAACGTTGAAATATCAACCAGAAGTAAATAATATCAACTTAACAGAAAATTATTATCCATTAAAAAACTTCTTAAAAGAAGTATTAGGTTCAGAATATGATTTTATTGCTGTATTAGAATCAAAATGGCCTGAAATGAGAAATCAATTTATTCAATTGAATAGAGAAAAGAAGTTACCGAAACCACAACCAATTCAATTACATCATATTGCAGAATACAAAGAACCGGTTGTAGAATTAACAGATGCCCAACAATATGCGATTGATATGTTTGGTGATATTGTTGAGTTTGAAGAATAGGAGAGCTGTATGAATTATCCAAAATCATTTTTAGATTTAGTTGAATGCTTTAAAAGACTACCAGGTATTGGTGGTAAGTCAGCAGAAAGATTAGCATATTATGTATTATCAATGGATAAAGAATATGTTCAAGAATTTGCACATACTTTAATGAATTTTCAAGATAATATTCATTATTGTAAAAAGTGTGGACATATTTGTGAAGGTGATTATTGTGAAATATGTCAAGATGAAACCAGAGATCAATCGGTAATTTGTGTTGTTGAATCACCAAAAGATGTTTTTGCGATGGAAAAGGTAAGAGAATATCATGGGTTGTATCATGTTTTACATGGAACAATTTCAATGATTGACGGAACGACAGTTGATGATTTAAATATTTCTTCTTTATTTGAAAGATTAGATGGTGTCAAAGAAGTTATTCTTGCAACTAATCCTACTAGAGAAGGAGAAACAACTGCTTTATTTCTTGCCAAGCTTTTAGCAAAAAGAAATATTGAAACATCACGTATTGCTAATGGATTACCTATTGGAAGTAATATAGATTATGCTGATGAATTAACCTTATTAAAATCATTAGAAGGAAGAAAGAAAATTTAGACCTTATTTATAAGGTCTTTTTCTAAAAAATAAGATATAATAGGAAAGAAAGAGGGGAAGTAAATTGAAAGGTAAATTTATTACATTAGAAGGACCAGAAGGCAGTGGAAAAACTACTGTTTCAAATAGAATTGTTAAAATGTTAGAAGAAAAAGGATATCAAGTGTTACTTACAAGGGAACCTGGTGGCGTTGAAATTGCTGAACAAATCAGAAATGTCATTTTAGATAAAAAGAATACAAGTATGGATGCTAAAACTGAAGCTTTACTCTATGCTGCAGCAAGAAGGCAACATCTTGTTGAAAAAGTTATTCCAGCTTTAAAAAAAGGAATGATTGTGATTTGTGATCGTTTTGTTGATAGTTCACTTGCTTATCAAGGTGTTGCTCGTCATCTAGGAATTAAAGAAGTTTATGAAATGAATTTATTCGCAATCAATGATGTTATGCCTGATAAAACATTATTCTTTGATATTGATTATCAAAAAGGTTTAGAAAGAATTAAAGTTAATCAAAGAGAAACGAATCGATTAGATTTAGAAAAAAATGATTTTCATAAAAATGTTTATGAAGGATATATGGAAATTTGTGAACAGTACAAAGATAGAATCGTTAAAATCAATGCAGATCAAGATGTTGATCACGTTGTAAGTGATGCGATGAAGGAAATAGAAAAAATATTATGATCAAAGAATACTTAAAAAAAAATCAACCGTTATTTTTACGCATCATTGAAAATGAATTTCAATCCAATAAAATCCCACATGCTTTTTTATTAGTAGGGCAACACGTTGAACAGCCATTAAACTATCTGACAATGTCACTTATTTGTGATGAAACAACTGCCTGTGAAAAATGTATTGATTGTCAAAAAATTATGAATCATCAATATGCAGATATTATTGAATACAATGGACAAGAGGAAAGTATCAAGAAAAAACACATTGAACACATTCAAGAAACATTTAAGAAGTCTTCATTGGAAGGTAAAGCAAAAATATATATTATAAGAAATATTGAGAATTCTTCAAAAGAAGCAATCAATTCATTGCTTAAAATCTTAGAAGAACCAGAAGAAGGAATATATGCAATATTTACTTCAAAAAATATTAATAAGATTTTACCTACAATCATTTCAAGATGCCAAGTTTTAGAATTAAAACCAGATAATAAAGAAACAATAAAGAATTCTCTTATTGAAAAGGGTTATGAAAAAGAAAAGGCATCGTTGCTATCTCAATTTATAAAAACTGATGAAGAATTAAAAGAAATGGATTTAGATAAGTTTGATAATATAACATTACAAGCAGTTAATTTTATAGAGGATTTATTTTTATATAAAGAAAATCTTATTATAAACACACAAATTCATATGTTAAAGGATTATAAAGATAAACAAGATATACGTTTGTTTATTAATTTAATTATTCTTGGGCTCAAAGATATGTTTCACGTGAAACATAATGAAACGCCTGTCTATTGTGAGCATGTGGATTTTTTTAACTCATTACACTATAATAATGATGATATCATAAAGAAAATTGAAATATTACTAGAAACATTGTATTTACTTGATACAAATGTTAATATTCCATTATTGATGGATAGTATGATGTATAGAATAACAGGAAGGGATTAATATGGAAGAATTAAAACTAGCGAGTGTTAAATTTAAGAGTGCTGGGAAAGTATATTATTTCTCTACAAATCATCACTTAGAAAAAGGAGATTTTGTTGTAGTAGAAACAGCAAGAGGATTAGAACTTGGTGAAATTTCACAAGAGTTAAAAAGTATAGAAGAATTTAATTTAGATACAGAATTAAAAAAAATTTTAAGAAAAGCATCTAAAAAAGATTTAGAAAATTATCAAAAAAATCTTTATGATGCTAAACAAGCATTGGTAACATGTAAAGAAATCGTTTCGCGCTATGATGTAAATATGCAACTTACAAATTGTGAATACACTCTAGATAAAGCAAAAATTATTTTCATGTATACTTCTGATGATCGTGTTGATTTTAGAGAGTTGTTAAAAGAACTCGCTGTTGTATTTAAATGCAGAATAGAATTAAGGCAAATCGGACCAAGAGATAAAGCAAAAGTTATTGGTGGAATAGGGACATGTGGACTTCCATTATGTTGTTCTACTTTATTAGGAGAATTTAATGGTGTTTCAATTAATATGGCTAAAAATCAAATGCTTGCCATTAATATTGATAAAATTTCAGGTGCTTGTGGAAGATTACTTTGTTGCTTAAAATATGAAGATGAAGTTTATTCAATTGAAAAAGAAAGATTTCCTAAAATAGGATCACATGTTATCTATCAAGGGGCAGATGCAAAAGTTACAGGATTAAATGTCATTAATGATTTAGTAAAAATTGAGAATAAAAATGGAATTGTATTTGTAAGATTAGATGAAATAAAATTCGATAAATCTAATCATGCAGGTAAGAAAAATGGAAAACAAAGAAGTCGTTAATTATTTATTAGCACATAATGATTTAAAGATTATCCAAAGAAAAGATATGTTTAACTTTTCTTTGGATACTGTTTTATTATCTCAATTTTGTACAATTAATAAAGATGTAAGAAACATAGTAGATTTTGGTACAAATAATGCTGCAATTCCTTTACTTCTTTCTAAACGAACACCTAAAAAAATTACAGGTATTGAAATTCAAGAAGAGGCAGTTGAACTTGCAAAAAGAAACGTTCAAATGAATGATTTAGAGGAACAAATAGAAATAATTCATGGTGATATTAAAGAAGTTGTTAAAAATCTCCCAAAAGCACAATTGATTGTTTGTAATCCTCCGTTCTTTAAAGTAGGAGAGGATAGTAATCTTAATGAAAATGAATATTTAACAATTGCTCGTCATGAAGTAAAAATAGATTTAGAAGGAATTATTTCTTCTGCAGCGTATCTATTAGACAATAAAGGACGATTTGCAATCGTTCATCGCCCTGATCGTATGATTGATATTTTAAATTTAATGCAAAAATATGATATTGAACCAAAACGTATACGCTTTGTATATCCTAAAATGAATAGAGAGTCACATGTTTTATTAGTAGAAGGTATGTATAAAGGAAAAAAAGGTATTAAAATTGAATCACCTCTATATGCTCATAATGATGATGGAAGTTATAGTAATGAAGTAAGAAAGATGTTTGGAGAGAAAATAGATGAATAGACAAAAGAGTTTTGAAAATAATCATCCAACTTTATATTTAGTAGCAACACCAATTGGAAATTTAGATGAAATGACATATCGTTCTATTAATATATTGAATGAAGTAAACTATATTGCTGCCGAAGATACACGTAATACAGTTAAATTACTTAATCATTTTAATATTTCAACAAAACTAATTTCACATCATGAACATAATATAAAACAATCTATCCCTAAATTAATAAGTTTATTAGAAGAAGGAAATGATATTGCTTTAGTAAGCGATGCTGGTTATCCAGCAATCTCTGATCCTGGATATGAACTTGTAAAAGAAGCAATTTCAAAAGATATTAATGTTGTACCTATTTCTGGATGTAATGCATGTTTAGATGCATTAGTCGTTTCTGGGATAGCTCCACAGCCATTCTTATTTTATGGTTTTTTAGATCACTTAGATAAGAAAAAGAAAAAGGAACTACAAGATTTAAAAAAATATAAAGAAACAGTCGTTTTTTATGAATCACCACATCGAATTAAAAAAACGCTTTCTTTGATGTTAGATATCTTAGGTGATAGAAACATTGCTTTATGTAGAGAAATCACAAAAAAGCATGAAGAAATTATTAGAGGACAAATTTCTGAAGTTCTTTCTATTGTAGATGAACTTAAAGGGGAAATGGTTGTTGTTGTAGAGGGTTCTAATGAAATACAAGAAGAGATTGTATTTACAACAACAATCAAAGAAGATGTAGATATGTATATTGAAAAAGGAATGTCTACAAAAGATGCTATTAAGGAAGTAGCAAAACAAAGAGGGTTAAATAAAAATAGTGTTTATCAAGAATACCATTCAAAATAATGGTATTTTTTGTTTCACGTGAAACATATTAATAAATATTAAAATATGATATAGTAAGGATAGTGGAGGGCAGGAATATGAATAGAAGAAGAAATTATTATGAAAGAGAATCAAAAGTACCTATATTTATTGCAGGTGTGGTTGTGATTGTAATTATAATAGGTCTATTTGTGTTATTGTTTAATGGTGAAAGAAAATATAAGGAATATAATTCTTATGATGAGAACACCAAACAATACGGTAACGTAGAACATTATGAAAAAGAAAATGATCACTTTTATGTATCATTTTATTATCCAAAGGTAAAAGAAAAGAACTTAAATAAAATTATAAAAGAATCAAATAATAATTATTTAAAATCACAAAGAAAGAAAAAAGACCAAAAAGATATACTATATTTAGATTACTCTTGTAAGAAAATATATAAACAATATATTGTGGTCAAATTAGATTATAAAAGGGTAAGCGAAAATAAAAAGAAAACAGATCAATTAAAATACATAATGACATATGATTGTAAAACAAATCAGTTGCTTACCTTAAAAGATTGTTTGCGTGGCAAATATGGTGATTTATTAAATTCTATGGGAATAGGTGAATTTAACAAAGATTCTACATCGATAGAAGTTGGTAAAAAATCATTTACTTATTACAGTGATCAAAAATTAAAAAATAAAATTGTTGTTAATTATGAACAAAATAAAAACTATATTAAATTAGCAAATAAAAATATTCCATCAAATGCACCATTAGATGTAAAAGCACCAAAATTAATGAAAGTGGATCCTAAAAAGAAAATGGTTGCAATTACATTAGATGACGGACCACATAAAACCTTAACAGAAAGAGCAATGGCTGCTTTTGAAAAGTATAATGGAAGAGCAACATTCTTTGAATTAGGAAGAAATATGGAAATTTATCCAAATATTGTAAAAGAAGTTTATGAAAGAGGACATGAACTTGCAAGTCATACATACAGTCATGCACAACTTACAAAATTGGATCCTGTAACACTTGATGCTGAAATTAGTAGAACGCAAGAAGCATGTTTTAAAGCTTCAGGAACTGAACCAACATTGATAAGACCTCCTTATGGAGCTAAAAATGATAATGTAAAAAATGCTTTTCATTCTTATGGCTTGAACATGATATTATGGGATGGAGATACTGAAGACTGGAGATATAGTAAGAAACCAGATGGTGCACAAACAGTATGTAATAATATTATTGCTGATGCAAAAGCAAAAAGTGGTGATGGTAATATTATTTTAATTCATGATATTCACGAAAACTCGATAGCTGGTTTGGAAATGGCTCTGGATCAATTAAGTAAAGAAGGTTATCAATTTGTGACTGTATCTGATTTAATAAAATATAAAGGTCATAGTGAATATAGATAGTATAGTTTCGGCTATACTATTTTTGTTTCACGTGAAACATTTTCTTTTTCTTGAAACACATTGACAATAGATTAAGGGTTTGATAAAGTTATTAAGGATACAAAAATACGAAGATTGGAAGATGTTAAAGGAAGATATTTAGAGAGCTGATGGATGGTGAAAATCAGTATATTGAACTTTAAGGGATGGTCCAGGAGTAGTTATTTCGAATAGTTAGAAATAATCGTTAACTGCGTTAAAGTTTTGAGTGACACAGCAATGTGTAAAAAAGGTGGTACCGCGATTATTCGTCCTTTTATAGGGCGTTTTTTTATTTTGTAAAGGAGATTAAAAGATGAAAAACGAAAAAGATTATTATCTTACAACTGCAATTACTTATACATCAGGTAAACCTCATATTGGTAATACTTATGAAATTATTTTAGCTGATGCAATTGCAAGATTTAAAAGACAAGAAGGCTATAATGTACGTTTCCAAACAGGAACAGATGAACATGGTCAAAAAATTGAAATTAAAGCAAAAGAAGCTGGAATTGAACCAAAACAATACGTTGATCAAATTGCTGGCGTTGTAAAAAATATTTGGGATATGATGGATACATCTTATGACCGATTCATGAGAACGACAGATGAATACCATGAAAAACAAGTACAAAAAATCTTTAAAAAATTATATGACAAAGGTGATATTTACTTAGGTCATTATGAAGGTAAATATTGTACAGCATGTGAATCATTCTTTACTGAATCACAATTAGTAGATGGTAAATGTCCTGATTGTGGGGGAGATGTTCATGATGCTAAAGAAGAAGCATACTTCTTTAAATTATCTAAATATCAAGATCGTTTAATTAAACATATCGAAGATCATCCTGAATTTATTCAACCAGTTTCAAGAAAAAATGAAATGATGAATAACTTCTTAAAACCAGGATTACAAGATTTATGTGTATCTAGAACATCATTTAAATGGTCTATCCCAGTTGATTTTGATCCTAAACATGTTGTTTATGTATGGATTGATGCTTTAACAAACTATATTACAGGTTTAGGATATGATGCAGATGGAAATCATGGTGAGTTATATAAAAAATTCTGGCCAGCTGATTTACATTTAATTGGAAAAGATATCGTTAGATTCCATACTATCTATTGGCCAATTATGTTAATGGCTTTAGATATTCCATTACCAAAACAAGTATTTGGACATCCTTGGTTATTACAAGGTGAAAGCAAAATGTCTAAATCAAAAGGAAATGTTATTTACGCAGATGATTTAGTAGATATCTTTGGTGTAGATGCAGTAAGATATTTCGTATTACATGAAATTCCTTATGATAATGATGGAAGTATTACATGGGATTTATTAGTAGAAAGAATTAATAGTGATCTTGCCAATGTTTTAGGAAACTTAGTTAATAGAACAATTGCAATGTCTAATAAATACTTTGATGGTATTGTAGAAAATAAAAATGTATGTGAAGATGTAGATCAAGAATTAAAAGATTTAGCTCTTGCAATGCCAGGTAAAGCTATCGCTAAAATGGATGAATTGAAAGCATCAAATGCTTTAGATGAAATCTTTAACTTATTAAGAAGAACAAATAAATATATTGATGAAACAATGCCATGGGTATTAGCTAAAGATGAAACTAAAAAAGATCGTTTAGCTACAGTATTATATAACTTAATTGAATCAATTCGTTTCTCTGCTGTTATGTTATATCCATATATGCCTTCAACAGCTACAAAAATATTAGATCAAATCAATACAGATCAACGTGATTTTGAAAGTTTAAAAGAATTTGGTAAATATGCAAGTGGTACAAAAGTTGTTGAAAAACCAGAAATGTTATTTGCTAGATTAGATCCAAAAGAAATTGCTAAAAAAGTAGAAGTTATTGAAGCAAAACAAAAAGCATCAATTAAGGCAGTTAAAGAAAAACAAGAAACAGAAGCTAAACAAGAAATTACAATTGATGATTTCTCTAAAATTGAATTAAAAGTTGGAAAAGTTATTAAATGTGAAAAACATCCAAATGCTGATAAGTTATTAGTAAGTCAAATTGATGTAGGTGAAGAAACACCAAGACAAATTGTTAGTGGTATTGCTGATGTCTATAAACCAGAAGAATTTGTTGGTAAAAAAGTAATTGTTGTAACAAACTTAAAACCAGCTAAATTAAGGGGTGTAGAATCTCAAGGTATGGTTCTTGCTGGTGGAGATAAAAAAGTATTAGGTGTTGTAGATGCAGGAGAATTACCAGTAGGTACAACAATCAGATAATCTAAAATCGCATGATTTCATGCGATTTTTTTTATTTCATCTATATTTTTTTTAACATCTATAATATAATAACCAAGTACAAAGTAAAATTGAATAATATTTATAGGTTTTGAATATTTTATATTTAAATTAAAAAGGAATCAGGTGTAAAACCTGGACGGTCCCGCCGCCGTAATGTGGAGGATAAGCATAAAGTCACTGGGAAACTGGGAAGACGCTTAAACAAAGAAACAGAGTCGGAATACTTGCCTATATCTAAGGATACACTTTACGGAGTATAAAGTAGTTCTTCTAGATGAACTAGGACAACTATGCCTAGTTTTTATTTAGAAGTTATTTAATTTGAAAGGGGAAAGAATATGAAAATGAAAAAAATTATTTGTAGTCTTATGATTTCAGTATTATGTTTCATGACTGCAATATCTGGTGTATCAGCAGCAAATACATATCCAACTGCTAATATTGATACAGCAGTTCAAAGAGCAATTAATTTCTATAAAGGTAGAACACTTGAATCACCTGACGAAGTTTTTGCTGCAGAGTCTTTAGGCGTTGAAGTAGAAGATCAATGTGATATCTCAGAACTATTAAATGCTTTTAAAGAAGTAAATTATAATGAAGCTAAATTAGGTGATTTATCTAAAACTATTATTACACTTGCTTTAACAAAAAATGATCCAAGAAATTTCAATAATTACAATTTAGTAGAAATTCTTGAAAATAAAGTTAAAGAAGATGGATCAATTGAAGGTAGTAACGGAACAAATTATGATATTTGGGTATTATTTGCATTAGAAACTGTCTCATCATCTAAAGTAGATGTCGTTGCCGATAAATTATCTACTCAAAATAACATTGAAGGTAGCGAAGGCGCATTCTGGTATGCAGGACCTTATACTAGTGAAGATGTAACTGGATGGGGAATTGAAGCCTTAACAATTGCTAATAAAGAAAAATATCAAGCAAGTATTACATCTGCAATTAAGTTTTTAGAAAGTAAAAAACAATCTGATGGATCATACGGTGATTGGGGTGCAAATGCAGATACGCAAGGTGCTGTCATTGAAGGTTTATTAACTTACGATCGTGAAGGTGTTTTAAATGGAAAATATGACACACAAGATGCAAACATTTTTAAAGTACTTATTGATTTCCAAAAAGAAGATGGTAGTGTAGAAATTGCAACATATCCAACTTTTGAAGTAATGTATAATGCACTAGCAACAACAGATTTAACAAGATGTGTTGGAACATATAAAAATGGTTCATTATTCTTGAAAGCTCAAAAGGATTATGATGCGATGGTTAATCCAGTAAAAGAAGAGCCAAAAACTGAACCAACTACTCCAGTTGAACCTAAAAAAGATACAACTCCAACACAAACAACTACTCCTGCACAAACTGATAAAAAAGCAACTGCGGTAAAAACAGGAGATGACACAAATGTTGTTGTTTATGTTTCTTTATCGATGATGTCAGCCGGTTTATTCTTAGTATTAAAGAAAGAATATGAAAGAGCTCATTAATAAGTTTAAAAAATTAGATCAAGCAAAAAGAATTGTAATATTATTTATTACAATTTCTTTTGTTTTTATAGCAGGATTTTCTTTCTATAATGGAATTTCTGGAAATTATCAAAATAGAAATACTGCACAAGTTACTCAAATAAAAGAAACGAAAGAAAAAAATACTAAGAAGAATAAAGTAGAAAAACAAGAAAATAAAGAAGATACAAATACTCAACAAAAGGAATCTACGCAACAAGAAGAAAGTACAAATAAAGAGGAAAATACTACTCAAGAAGATAAAACAAAAAAAGATGATTCATCAAAAAAAGAAACAAAGAATGAAACATCAAAGAGTACAAATCAAAGTACAGCCTATTCTACAACAAAATCAACAGAAAGTACACAGGAATCATCAAATTCACATCAATCATCAAATACAACAACGGAAAATAATAATAAAGCTACATCAAATACCACACAAAACCAAAATGATAATAAAATTACTGTAAGCGTACAAGTTATTGGTGTTGATAGTACGCTAATGAGTGGGAGTTTAAGTTTAGAAAAAAATACAAGTGTTTATAGTGCTTTAAAAACACTTGCATCACAGCAAGGTGTAAGTATTTCCACTTCAGGGTTTGGCTCTACTACTTATGTTAGAGGAATAGGTGGATTGTATGAATTTGATTATGGTGGCAATTCTGGATGGTTATATATGGTAAATGGTGTCAAACCAAATTATGGTGCATACAGCTATAAACTTAATGATGGTGACACTATCAAATGGTACTATACTACAGACTATACAAAGGATTAAAGTAATGAAATCAAACAAAGTTAAAGAAATAAGTTTAATAGGAATACTGGCTGCAGTTAATATCGCTTCACGTATTTATTTACAAGCTTTACCAAATATTAAACCTGTAACATCAATTATTATTATTTCTGTTATGTTATTTGGTTTAGCTTTTGGTGTGAAGTTAAGTGTTGTAACGACTGTTGTTTCTAATTTGTTTTTAGGAATGGGAACGTGGACGTTTTTTCAAATACTTGCTTGGGTTGTTATTTGTTTAATTACTCAATTTTTAATGGATTTCTTAAAGAAAATAGGCAAAGAACCTAAGTTATTTTCAATGGCTATCTTTTCCTTTTTTATGGGATATGTCTTTGGTATTGTTGTTTCTCTAGAACAATTAATGTTAGGTGGACCATCTTTATATATTGTTTATTATATGGCTGGATTGTTATTTGATACATTCCATGCTGTAGGTAATTTTTGTTTTTATTTGATATGTGCACCTATTCTTATTAAGGTATTTAAAAAAGAATCTGAAAGAATGAAATTAAAACAAGATTAAGTTCTTGTTTTTTCTTTTTTATTCAATAAAATAGAGTATAATGAAATAAGAAATTTATCATGAAAGGAAGATTTTATGATTGTAAATGAAGAAGCAGTAAAGAAAATATTAGAAGAAGTAAAGCCTGCAAAATTAGTAGCCGCTACAAAATATGTAGATGTAAAAGAAATTGAAAAACTAGAAAAATTAGGAGTTACATGTTTTGGAGAAAATAGAGTACAAGCTTTTTTAGAAAAGTATGAAAATTATCATGGAAATGGTGAGTTTCAATTTATTGGAACACTTCAACCAAATAAAGTAAAATATATTATTGATAAAGTGACTTTAATTCATGCAGTAGATCGTTATTCTTTATTAAAAGAAATTGAAAAACAAGCCGCTAAAAGAGATTTAGAAATGCCTGTTTTAATTCAAGTAAATATCGCTAAAGAAGAAAGTAAACACGGTTTTGAAGTGGAAGAAATTGATGAAGTGTTTAGTAATCTTAAAGATTATCCTCATGTGAAAGTAAGAGGACTTATGATGATGGCACCACATATTGAAAGTAGTGAAACTGAAAAGTATTTTAAGATGACACAAGAACTCTTACAAAGACTTCAAAAAGAATACCCAATGTATCAATTAGATCAGTTATCCATGGGAATGTCTAATGATTATCATGAGGCTTTAAATCATGGCTCTACAATGATTCGTGTAGGAAGTGCATTATTTAAATAGGTATGAAAATATCTATTTTTTTGTTTTAGTAATTAATTTCAAATAGTTTGACATAGTGTGACAAAAGCGTATAATGTTAGCAGCCGAACAAAAAAGGAGACATTTATGGAACATCGAATAGGAATGGAAATACGTGTTTTGTCTAAATATATGGGACGTTATTTAGATGATATTCATGGTATTGATTGTATGTTATCAGGACCGCAGGGGTTAATTCTTATTTATTTATGTGAAAATGATGAAGAAATTTATCAAAAAGACATAGAAAAATATTTTAATATTAGAAGATCAACTGCAACAGGTCTTTTAAATTCTTTAGAAAAGAACGGGTATATCACAAAAGAACCTGTTGAAAATGATAAACGTATGAAAAAAATCAAAGCAACTGAACATGCGTATAGTACAGTAGAAAAGATTGATAATCATGTTATTCAATTAGAAAAAATTATGTTAGATGGAATTGATGAAAAAGAAGTGAAACAATTTAGAAATACGATTTCTAAAATGACACTTAATTTAGTAAAGGAGTCAAAAAATGGATAAATTATATTACATGGGAATTGATGTTGGATCAACAACAGTAAAATTATATGTGGAAGATCAAGAACATCAATGTATCTATTCAAAATATCAAAGACACTATTCTGATGTTAAACCAGCAATAGAAAGTCTAATTAAAGAAGTTCAAGAACACTATGGAAACTTACCAGTTAAAGTAGTTATGACAGGATCAGGTGGGCTTTCTTTATCAAAACACTTAAATGTAGAATTCGTTCAAGAAGTGATTGCTTGTACAAAGACAGTAGAAACATATATTCCTGAATGCGATGTTGCAATCGAATTAGGTGGAGAAGATGCAAAAATCACTTATTTTGAATCAACTCTTGAACAAAGAATGAACGGAACTTGTGCAGGTGGTACAGGAGCATTTATTGACCAAATGGCTTCCTTATTACAAACAGATGCTGCTGGATTAAATGAACTTGCTAAAAACTATGAAACAATTTATCCAATTGCTTCTCGTTGTGGTGTTTTCGCAAAAACAGATATCCAACCATTAATCAATGAAGGGGCAGCTAGAGAAGATATCGCTATTTCTATTTTCCAAGCAGTTGTTAATCAAACAATTAGTGGTCTTGCTTGTGGTAAACCTATTCGTGGTAAAGTTGCTTTTCTAGGTGGACCTCTTTATTTCTTAGATCAATTACGTGCACGTTTTATTGATTCATTAAACTTAAAAGATGAAGATGTTATCTTTCCTCAAAACTCACAATTATTCGTAGCTATGGGAGCATGTTTACTTGCTAGAGAAGATAAAGTGAATAAAACAACAATTGATGAACTTGTATATATTTTAGATTCATTAAAAGATGGTATTTCTGATGAAACAGATACTTTGAAACCATTATTTGAAACAGAAGAAGATCGTATTGAATTTAGAAATAGACACTACAGTACAAAAGTAAAGAAAAGAGATTTAAATACATATCAAGGAAAAGCTTTCTTAGGTGTAGATGTTGGTTCGACAACATCTAAAGCTGTATTAGTTGATGAAGATGGTTCTGTATTATATACATTCTATTCATCTAATGAAGGTAACCCAATTGAAGTTGTTCGTAAGATTTTAAAAGAAATCTATGAAATCTTACCTAAAGGAGTTGAACTTGTTCATGCTGGGTCAACTGGATATGGTGAAGCTTTAATTAAATCTGCATTTAAAATGGATGTCAGTGAAGTAGAAACAATTTCTCACTTTACAGCCGCTAAATATTTTAAAGATGATGTTTCATTTATCTTAGACATCGGTGGACAAGATATGAAAGCTATCAAGATCGAAGATGGTATTATTCAAGATATTTTATTAAATGAAGCTTGTTCATCAGGATGTGGCTCATTTATTGAAACATTTGCAAAATCATTAGGGTATAATGTTGCTGATTTCGCTAATCTTGCTTTACAATCAACAGCACCAATTGATTTAGGTTCACGTTGTACAGTATTTATGAACTCTAAGGTAAAACAAGCACAAAAAGAAGGGGCAAAGATTGAAGATATTTCTGCAGGTTTAGCTTATTCTGTTATTAAAAATGCTTTATATAAAGTTATTAAATTACGTTCACCTGAAAGTATAGGTAAATCTGTATTAGTACAAGGTGGAACATTCTATAATGAATCTGTTTTAAGAGCATTCGAACAAGAAACAGGAATCAAAGCTATTCGTCCAGATATTGCCGGATTAATGGGTGCTTTTGGTATTGCTTTAATTGCAAGAGAAAGATATCAAGGACAAGGAACAACATTACTTAATAAGGAACAAATAGATGCTTTTAGTTATGAAAGTACAATTCGTTATTGTCAAAAATGTACGAATCATTGTATGTTAACCGTTTCTTCATTTAATGATGGTAGTGAACATATTAGTGGAAACAGATGCGAAAGAGGAGCTAACTTACCTCCTAAATCAAAACAATTACCAAACTTATATGATTATAAATATCGTAGAGTTTTCAATTATCGTTCACTAACTGCAAAAGAAGCAAAACGTGGAACAGTAGGTATTCCTCGTGTCTTGAATATGTATGAAAATTATCCTTTCTGGCATACATTATTTACTGATTTAAAATTTAGAGTAGTCTTATCACCACGTTCAAGTAAAAAAATCTATGAAAAAGGAATTGAATCGATTCCATCAGAAAGTGTATGTTATCCAGCTAAATTATCACATGGACATATTGAAAGTTTAATTGAAAAAGGAATTAAATATATTTTCTATCCTTCAGTTGCTTATGAAAGAAAAGAAAATATTACTCAAGGAAATCATTACAATTGTCCAGTAGTAACTTCTTATCCGGAAGTTATTAGAAATAACGTAGATAACTTAGAAACAAATGAAATCATTTTTAGAAATCCATTCATGGATTTAAGTAATCGAAAAACAATGTTTACAAACCTAAAAGATGAATTTAAATCATTTGGAATTAGTGATAAAGAATTAAAAGCAGCAATTGAACATGCTTATGAAGAATTACAACAATGTCGATTAGATATCCAAGGAGAAGGAGAAAAAGTTCTTTCTTACTTAAAAGAAAATAATATGACAGGGGTTGTTTTATCAGGTAGGCCATATCATGTCGATCCAGAAATCAACCATGGATTAGCAGATTTAATTACTGGTGAAGGCATGGCTGTTTTAACAGAAGACAGTGTTTGTCACTTAGATAAAGAATTAGAAGAATTACGTGTTGTGGATCAATGGACATATCACTCAAGAATGTACCATGCAGCATCCTTTGTTTCATCTCAACCAAACTTACAATTAATTCAATTAACATCATTTGGTTGTGGATTAGATGCTGTTACGGCAGACCAAGTTGCAGAAATTTTAAATGCGAGAAACAAGATTTATACACTTATTAAAATTGATGAAGGAAGTAACTTAGGTGCTATTCGTATCCGTATCCGTTCTTTAAAAGCAACAATTGATAAACAAGAAAATAAAGAAATTGATTTATCTAAAAAATATAAACCAGTGAAAGTACCATTCACTAAAGAAATGAAAGATGATCGTTGGACAATTCTATGTCCACAAATGTCACCAATCCATTTCCAATTTGTTGAAAAGGCAATGCAAGAAAGTGGTTATAACTTAAAAGTTTTACCATCAGTAGATAAAGGAGCTACAGAAGCAGGATTAAAATATGTTAATAATGATGCATGTTACCCAAGTATCCTTGTCGCTGGACAAATGATGGAAGCTTTAACAAGTGGTGAATATGATGTTAATAAAACAGCCTTGATCATCTCACAAACAGGTGGAGGTTGTCGTGCCACAAACTATATTGGATTTATCCGTAAAGCCTTAAAAGATGCCGGTTTAGAACAAGTACCAGTAATTAGTGCCAATTTACAAGGTATTGAATCAAACCCAGGATTTAAAATTACTTACCCACTTGCAAAGAAAGTTATTATTGGTGCAATGTATGGAGATTTATTCATGAGAGTTCTTTATCGTGTAAGACCATATGAAAAAGAAAAAGGAAGTGCCAATAGACTTTACCAATCATGGGTAAAAAAATGTATGAAGAATATTGAAACAGGTAGCATGAAAGAATTTAAGAAAAATGTTTATCAAATCGTAAAAGATTTTGATGAATTACCTTTATTGGATATCAAGAAACCAAGAGTTGGTTTAGTAGGAGAAATCCTTGTTAAATTCCATCCAACTGCTAATAATCAAATTGTTGATATTATTGAAAGAGAAGGTGGAGAAGCGGTTATGCCAGATTTAATTGATTTCTTCCAATATTGTTTCTATTCAACAACATTTGAAAGAAAACATTTCAATGCGACTGCTAAAGCAACGAAGTTATGTGAATTTGCTATTAAAGCCGTTGATTTCTTAAGAAAAGATATGATCAAAGCTTTAGAAAAATCAAAACGTTTTGATCCACCAGCTTCCATTGAACATCTTGCTGATAAAGCGAAAGAAGTTGTTTCAATCGGTAACCAAACAGGTGAAGGTTGGTTCTTAACAGGGGAAATGATTGAACTTATTGAAAGTGGAGCACCAAATATTGTATGTATGCAACCATTTGGATGTTTACCAAATCATGTTACAGGTAAAGGGGCTATTAAAGCTTTAAGAAAGAAATATCCTCAAAGTAATATCGTAGCGGTAGATTATGATCCAGGTGCGAGTGAAGTTAACCAATTAAATCGTATTAAATTAATGCTTTCAACAGCTTTTAAAAACCTAGATAAAGAATAAAATAAGCAGTGGTTCCACGTGAAACCACTGCTTATATTTTGATTAAATTACAAGTTGACAACATCGTATTTGTTTTATTAATAGAATAATGATTTTTAATAGCACATATAATAAGACTATCTCTACCTTCTTTATAAGAAAGAGTTTCACACTCAGCAAGAGATAACATAAAGTTTGTTTTCTTTAAATCAATATTTAAAGCGAGACCAAATTGAATAATATCATCTCTTTGAGGTGTTGTACTTCCATTTAGAATTTTACTCAAGTCATTTTCATCAATTGTTGTTTTGTTATAAAGTTGAATTGTTGGAATACGATAATATCCTAATAAAGCATAAAAATAAGTTAAAAAATCTAAATCAGGAAACTCATGTTTAACTTCATCAAAATTAGCGCATGTATCAACTAGCATAAATAATCGATCTGCATTCATTTGACATCACCTACTATATAATAATTTTACCTTCTTTTGAATCATTGAACAAGTTTAAAAATATTTATTTCTTTAATAATATTTTATACTGAATCGTATACATTATTTGTAGAAAAAAGGAGTTTTCTTATGATTTGCATAATCAATTAAAATAGGGTATGATATAGATAAAAGAGGGGATGTTTATTATGTGCTTAGGATTATTAATGATGCTTTTAGCGGGTAGTGTTGTCTATGTTGGTAAAAGTTATTTTGAATATAAATTGAGAGAAGATTAATCTAGCATTGCTAGATTTTTTTTTAAAATGAAAAAGGCCATTACTTGTCTTTCTTTATTTCTACTCTGTGGCTGTTTACCCGCAACACCTAAAACGATAGAAAATAATTTTAAAAACGATACATGCTACAACTATCATTATCAACATCTAACAAAAAAACAACAACAACTTTATCAAAAGATTTATAATATTGCTTATGATCAAGAAAAAGATATACAAATAGGACAAACTGCTATGGATAAAGTAACACCAATTGTAGAAAAGGTGTTGAAAGATCATCCAGAACTTTTTTATATTGAGGAATGGTCTCTTACGGAAAATGGTAATTTTAGCTTTAAATATTCTTTTAGTAACAAAAAAATAAAATATTATCAAAAACAATTAAATACTATTGCTCAACAAATCAAAGATAATACCAAAGAATTCGATGATTATGAAAAAATAAAATATATTTATGAATATCTTATCCAACAATGTGAGTATCTTGAAGAGGCAGATTATAATCAAGAAATTATCAGTTCTCTTATTTATCATAAAACAGTATGTAGTGGTTATGCGAAGGCATTACAATATTTACTACATGAAGTAGGAATTGAAGCTACTTATCTTACAGGAATGTCAGATGTTTCTAGTGGTAACAATGATTATCATGCATGGAATATGGTAAAATATGACAATGATTATTACTATGTTGATGCGACATGGGGTGATTTAGTAAATAATGAATTTGAGACAATCAATTATGATTATCTAATGTTTTCAAGTGAAGAAATGAATAAAAATTATCAAATACAAGATTCTTATGAAGACACAACAAATGGCAATAATACGTATTATAAAAAAGAGGGATATTATTTTGATTATTATCGTATTGATGACTTAAAACAAAAAATTAATCTTTCACAAAATGAATGTCATTTTCAATTTTCAAGTGAAATTTATGAATATGCAAAAAATAGACTTGTAAGTCAAGGAGATGTGTATAAAATAATTGATGTAAGTAATGATAGAGAAATAAAATATATAGATGATGAAAGGTTTCATACAATTTATTTGAGATGGTAATAATATGAAAAGAATTAAAGAAATTGTAATCGTAGAAGGAAAAACAGATACACAACTATTAAAAGAGCTTTATGATGTGGATACAATTGAAACACATGGTTTAGCTTTAAATGATAAAACGCTAGAACTTATTAAAGAAGCAAGCCTTACAAGAGGTGTTATTGTATTAACGGATCCAGATTATCCTGGCCTTAAAATAAGAAATCAAGTGGATCAAGTAGTTGATAACTGTAAGCATGCTTTTGTTGATAAAAAGGATGCAATCGGTAAAAAGAAGTTAGGAATCGCGGAAGCTAATAAAGAAGCCGTTAAAAAAGCTATTGAAAATGTTGTGACATTTTCAAAACATGCAGAAAGTATTACCTGGCAAGAGTTTATATCATTAGATATTATTGGAGATAAAAAAAGAAGAATGAAAGTTTATGATTTCTTTCATTTAGGCTATGGTAATGCGAAAACCTTATTTAAAAGATTAAATATGGTAGGTATTACAAAGAAAATGATAGAGGAGAAATTGGAAAGTGAAGGATATAGCGACTAAAAGTACAACAAACTATATATTAGAAAAATATGATCTTTATCCTAAAAAGAAATATGGACAAAACTTTTTAATTGATCCTCGTATTGTTGAAAAGATTGTTTGTTCATCAAGTGTGGATAAAGAATGTGCCGTTATTGAAGTAGGACCAGGAATTGGGGCTTTAACTCAAGTCCTTGCACGTTATGCAGGTTATGTTAGAAGTTATGAAATTGATACACGTTTTAAAGGTGTTTATGAAGAATTTTTAAATGAAGATCATATTGATGTTGTTTTTGATGATTTCTTGAAAATTGATTTAACAACTTTAGAATCTTTAAAAGAAAAATATAAAAAAGTTATTTTAGTGGCTAATTTACCTTATTATATTACAACTCAAATCATTGAAAAAGTTTTAACCGAATGTAAAATCATTGATGAAATTGTTGTGATGGTTCAAAAGGAAGTCGCTTTAAAATATACCAGTGATTATAAAAGTCCACTTACTTTTATGATTCAAGATATGGGTAAAATAGAGTATATGTTTACTGTAAGTCAAAATGTCTTTATTCCTGCACCACATGTTGATAGTGCTATTTTAAAGATTACAATTGATCGCCCCGCAGATTTAAATTTATATAAAGTATTAAATAGTGCGTTTAAACAAAAAAGAAAAACAATTTATAATAATTTAAAGAATGATTATCAAGATGTTTTAGATGTTTTAAATGAAAATCAAATCGATCAAAAACTAAGATGTGAACAGCTTACTTTAGAAGATTATAAAGCACTCACAAAATCATTTTATAAACATACGATATAGTGGTGATAAAATGAAAATCGGTGATATTGTTTGTCGAAAAAAATATCATCAAGATATTTCTTTTGAAATTATTGATATTAAAGATAATATTTATTATTTAAGAGGAATAGAATATCGTTTAATAGCGGATAGTGAAAAAGAAGATTTAGAACTTGTCCACGAAATAAGAAAAGTAGAAGATGTTGCTTTACCCCAAGAAAAATGTTTAAAAGGAACAGTCCTTCATTTAGATGGGGATCCTGCTTATTTAAAAATGTGTATGAAAAAGTATCAAGAGTATGGTATCCATGCTTATGGATATTATTTTAAAGAAGAAGAATTTGCGAGTCATATACAAGAACTGTTAAAAAAGCATCATCCACATTTACTTGTTATTACGGGGCACGATGCTTTGAAAAAAAATGGACAAAAAAGAAATAGTCAAGATTACTTGCATAGTTTAGATTTTGTCGAGGCTATCAAACAAGCACGTCTTGTTCAACCAGATAAAGATGCTTTGGTCATCTTTGCAGGAGCGTGTCAATCCTACTATGAACTCTTAGTTGCAAGTGGCGCAAATTTTGCTTCAAGTCCATCAAGAAAAAATATTCATGCCCTTGATCCGGTCATTATTACAAGTCAAATTGCAAGTACAAATATAAAAGAATACGTTGATTTAGAAAAAGTTATAGAAAAAACCTCTTATAAACAATTGGGTGTTGGTGGTATTGATACCAGAGGGGTTGCAAGAAATTTATATCCGAGGTGATTCAAATGAAAATAAGAGCATATGCAAAAGTAAATTTAGCGTTAGATGTTGTTAGAAAAAGAGAAGATGGGTATCATGATTTAGAGATGATCATGGCACCAATTACTTTACATGATCTTATCTATATTAATGTGATTGATGAAGGAATTGAAATTGAATCCAATAGTAAGATCGTTCCAACAGATCAAAGAAATATCATGTATAAAGTTGCAAAGTTGATGCAAGAAAGATATGATCTCCAAAAAGGAGTTAAGATCTTTGTTTATAAACATATTCCAACGCAAGCAGGACTTGCAGGGGGAAGTGCTGATGGAGCTGCAGTCATCAAAGCGATGAATAAACTTTTTCATTTGAATTTATCTTATGAAGAAATGGCAGCTTTAGGGAAAGAAGTAGGTGCTGATATTCCTTTTTGCATTTATGAAAAAACAGCTTTTGTGGAAGGCGTTGGGGAAAAACTTCATTTTATTGAGGAACCTTTTGAAGCCTATTTACTGTTAGTTAAACCTAAAAAAGGTGTTTCTACTAAAAAGGCATTTACAACTTTAGATTTATCTAAAGTTATTCATCAAGATTGTCGAGCAATGAAAAAGGGAATTGAAGAAAAAGATTATCAAACAGTTATTGATAATCTGCAAAATACTTTAGAACTACCATCTATTAAAATGGTGCCACAAATTAAAGAAATCAAAAAAGAAATGAAGAAGTTAGGATTTGATGGTGCTTTAATGTCAGGAAGTGGTTCTTGTGTTTTTGGAATTACAAGAGATCAAGAAATCTTAAATAAAGGATATGAATTCTTTAGAAAACGTTATTTTTTTGTTAGAAAATCAAAAATATTAAATAAAGAGGAAAATCTGTGATATGATTTTCTTTTTTGTTGAAAAGATGAAGGAATTTGTAATAAATTGTCTTATTCATCTTTAATTATGAGCTATATTTTGTTAGAATGTCGTCGTAGAGGGGTGTGACAATGAAAACTTACGCAGTAGTAATGGCTGCCGGAAAAGGTACAAGAATGAAATCCGACAAGCCTAAAGTTGTACATGAAGTACTATATAAACCAATGGTTTGTCATATTGTTGATGAATTAAAAGGTTTAGGTGTAGATGGTATTTATGTTATTGTAGGACATAAAGCTGAAGAAGTTATGAAACTTGTTGATGGTGTTGAGTTCGTAATGCAAAAAGAACAATTAGGAACTGGACATGCTTTAATGCAAGCAAAAGATGTTTTAGGTGATAAAGAAGGAACTACCATTGTTTTAAATGGTGATGCACCATTAATCACTAAAGAAACATTACAAGGTCTTATTCAATATCATAATGAACATCAAATGAAAGGAACAGTCATGACATGTGATTGTGACCTTGATAAGAAATTTGGTCGTATCATTCGTGAAAATGATCAAGTAAAAGGAATTGTTGAATATAAAGACTGTACAGATGAACAAAGAAATATTCCTGAAATGAACGTTGGAGAATATTGCTTTGATAATGCTGCTTTATTTAAAGCATTAGAATCTGTCACAAATAACAATGCGCAAAATGAATACTACATTACAGATGTAATTGAAATTATGAATCATCAAAACTTAAATGTTGGTGGCTATAAAATTGATGACTTATCAGAAGTCGGTGGAATTAATGATAAGTTTGAATTGCAAGAAGCAACAAAACAATTACAATACCGTATTAATAAAAAACATTTATTAGATGGTGTAAATATTGTAGATATGACGAATACTTATATCGGTAGAGATGTTGTTATTGGTCATGATACAACAATTGAACCAGGATGTATTATTAAAGGTAAAACAGTGATTGGTAATGGATGTCATATTGGACCTTATTGTGAATTTGATAATGTAGAAATCAAAGATAATGTAGAAATTAAATTTTCTGTTATTGCTGATTCTATCATTGAAAATGGTGTTGATATTGGACCATATGCAAGACTTAGAAATCATTGTCATATCTTAGAAAATGTCCACATGGGTAACTTTGTGGAAATGAAAAAAGCAACTTTTGGTAAAGGAAGTAAAGCTGCGCACTTAAGCTACATTGGAGATGCGACAGTTGGTGAAAACGTAAATATTGGCTGTGGTACTATTACAAGCAACTATGATGGCAAAAATAAATTCCAAACAGTAATTGAAGACAACGTTTTCGTTGGCTGCAATTCCAATTTAGTTGCACCTGTAACTGTTGGTAAAAATGCATTTATTGCAGCTGGATCAACAATTACAGATGAAGTTCATGAAGATGCTTTTGCAATTGCAAGAAGTAGACAAGTGAACAAAGAAGGTTATAGTAAAGTATTAGAAGAAAAAAGAAATAAAATAGGAAAATAGGGGTAAAAGAAAAAATGAAAAACAAAATTACAGTATTTGCTTTATCATCATCAGTAGAATTAGCACAAGATATTTGTGATCATTTAGGATGTGAAATGGGAAAATCAAAAGTTCACCATTTTGCTGACGGAGAAATCTTAGTTGAAATTGATGAATCAGTACGTGGAAAAGATGTCTTCATTGTTCAATCAACATCTAATCCTGTTACTGAAAACTTAATGGAAATCTTAGTTTTAGCCGATGCTTTAAAAAGAGCATCTGCTGGAGAAATTACAGCAATCATGCCATATTTTGGATATGCTAGACAAGATAGAAAAGCAAAACCAAGACAACCAATTACATCAAAACTTGTTGCTGATTTATTAACAACAGCTGGTGTTAATCGTGTTGTAACAATTGATTTACATGCTGCACAAATTCAAGGATTCTTCAATATTCCTGTAGATGATATGCAAGCATTACCATTAATCTGTAATTATTTCAAAAATAAAAACTTAGATGATATTTGTGTTGTTTCTCCAGACCATGGTGGAGCAACTCGTGCCCGTAAAATGGCAGTTGCTTTAGATTGTCCAGTAGCAATCATCGATAAAAGAAGACCAAAACCTAACGTTGCTGAAATCATGGGTGTTTTAGGTGATGTTGAAGGTAAAAACTGTATCATGATTGATGATATGATTGATACAGGTGGAACAATTGTTGCAGGTATCGATATGTTAATTGAAAAAGGTGCAAAAAATGTTTTCGTTGCTTGTACACACCCAGTATTCTCTGGACCTGCAGTAGAAAGATTGAAAAACTGTGCAGCTAAAGAAGTCGTTGTTACAGATACAATTATTTTACCTAAAGAAAAACATTTCGATAAATTAAAAGTTGTTTCAGTAGCATCATTACTTGCTAAAACAATTGAAAGTATTGAAAATAATTTACCAGTAAGTGATGTTTTCCAAGAATTTGATTTCGAAAAATAATATAAATTTAAAAAGTCTTCCATTGTGAAGGCTTTTTTGTTTCTTTTGTGAAACACGTAAAAAGCTAATAAATTCAACAAATATAGAATAAAAAAGAATATTTTGTTACATAAGTGAAACAAAAATACAAATTGAAAAAATAAATATAAATGTTAAACTCTCTTTAGTTAGTTTAGGCTAACCTAAATTAAAATGGAGGACAAAATGAAAAAAATATTAAAGATAGCACTTGCTTTAATGATGGCTTTAGGATTACAACTGACATCATTAAATGCAGTCAACGCATTAAATAGTAATTTATCAAAAGTAGGAACTTATCAAATTCCTATAAAAAGTTTAACAAGTAGTGCACCAATGCCAGTAGTAAAAAAAGCTTTTGCAAATGCTTTTGGTGATACGTTAGAAGTAACGGTAGATAAAGATGGAAAAATGCAAGCAGTTGCTACGTTACAAAATATGATTATTAACATGGGGTCAGAATATTATGCAAATGTTTTAACTATTTCTAATGGAACAACACTTTCAACAAAAGTAGAGAAATATACCCAAGGAATGAATGGACCAACAGTAGAAACAGAAGTTCCTGAAAAGATTTCTTTTGAGTTAACGCAATTAGATGAAAATAATTCAACAGTTTTACCAGTTACAGTTGATTTTATGAATACTTTGATGGGGAATGGTAAAGATTATCCTACAAATGTATCTTTAACATTAGATTTAGAAAATGCAAAAGTACTACAAAAAGAATATACATTAGAAGATGGTACTTATGATGTTCCTGTTGATGTATTAAAAGAAAATAGTGATGATCAATCAATGGCTGCAAAAGCTATAGACTCAGCACAACTGACTGTTAAAAATAATGAAGTTGTTGTTACTTTAAAATTAAAAGAAATGACAATATATGGACAAACAGCTTCAGTTGATAAAATGGAATATCAACTTAAAGATGGTACTTATAAAGAAGTAACTGTTATTGAAGAAGAAAATGGTCATCCAACAAAAGTTCAATTTAGATTAGATGAAAACAAAGAACTGATAAATGTTAATTTTTATTATGGTGGAAGTTCAAGAGCTTCTACTGCAAGATTACAATTAAAATTAGATGGTCTTACAAAAGTAAATCCAACACCAGAAACACCTAAAAATGATAATGATGATATAAAAGAAGAAAATAAAAAAGAGGAAGAAGTAACAACTCGTTTTAGTAAAGATGGTACATATGAAGTGAATGTAGCTTTATGGAATGCAACAAGTGATAAAGAATCAATGGCTGCAGATGCGTTAAATAATAAAGCAAAAATTATTGTTAAAGATGGAAAAGCAACAATGTATATTTCTACTAAAGAAATGACATTTGGAACAATTAAAGCTAGCTTGCAAGAATTCTATATTGGTAATAGCTCTAGTGATTATAAAAATCATAGTGCTACAATTATTGAAAAAGATGCACAAGGACATCCAACATTATGGTCCTTTGTATTACCTCATGAAAATGAATATATCGATGTCATGATGAATCCACATGTTGCGATGATGGGTAATATGGATTTAGGTGCAAGAATTAAAGTAGATTATACGACTTTAACATATGTTTCAACCCAAACAGAATTAGAAACAAATACAGGAAATAATCAAAAAGAAAACAATTCAGTTGAAAATATAAATGCTAAGGATCAAACAACAACTAATAATCAAACCAATGAAAATAAAGTTGTTAAAACTGGTGATCAAACAGCTATTAATATAATGGCAATGTTATTGATTATTTCTTCAGTTATGACAGGAGTTATTTTAAGAAAAAAACATGAGGCATAAAAATGCCTCATATTTTTATGGAGGAATTATGAAAAAAATATTACAAATAAATATTTTATTAATGATGTTATTTATGTTTATGACACCTATTCATGCTTTAAGTGATGGAGCTTATTTAGTAAGTCGTTCTACAAGCTATACCAATCCTTTAACAGGGCAAACAGAAGATGGTGGAGAAAATATTGCTTTAGGTGAAAGTATGGTAAGCAATATTGTTGAAAGCCAATTATTGGTTGAACAAACGAATGGAAAATACTATATCACAGTGGGTTTGGGTTTAGCTTCTAATGTAAGTAATATTCGTTTTAAAGTAATGAATTCAAGTGGTTCTATGAGTTCTGTTTCAGCTACAAAAACAGGAAGTAGTAGCGCAAATGGAGATTCAGTTAATCATTATCGCCTACAAGTAAGCTCACTTGATCTTTATATAAGCCCAATCATGTATGTTAATCCAATGGGTAGGAATGTACAATTCTTCATTAAACCAAATATTTCCTCGGCAATAGTGGGAACAGGAATTTATAGCAGTCAAATGATTCCTCAAGAATCAACCTCCACTTATAGTCAAAACGAAAAAGAAAATAACGCAACATTGAATTCTTCAAGCCAAAAGGAAACAAAAGAAACAAGTACATCCATTGAAACAAATCCAACAGAAGAAACACCTAAAGATGAAACAACAGTAGGGACGATTACGAAAGAATCTTTAATGTCTAATGCAACAGGATTAAGTAATCATCTAATTAATTCTAAAGGGAAAGTAGATAAAAACTTAAAACTCAATAAAAAAAATTTAAAAAAGCACACAGAAGAGAAAAAGACTACAAAAAATTATTATCCATTGTTTATAAGTGTTGGTATTGTGATTATTTTAGGAGGAATCATTTATGTTAAAAAAATTAAAAAGTAGTTTATTACTTGCTTGTTTACTATCACTTATAACAGGATGTGTAAACCAAAACCAGCAAACTCAAAATACAAAAGAAATTTCTGTTGTTGCAACCTCTATTGCAGTTACAGAAATACTTGATCAATTAGGTGTTTCGAAAAATCAAGTTATTGGTATACCTCAAAGTGATAGTTATACTGTTCCTAAAAAATATCAAAAAGCAATAAAAGTGGGTAATGCTATGTCACCTGATATGGAAAAGATTTCTAATTTAAATCCTGACCTTATTTTAAGTCCTAATTCATTAGAAAGTGATCTTGCAAGTAAATATGAAAAATTAAAAATAAGTTCAACTTTTTTAAATCTTAAGAACTTATCAGGAATGTATAAAAGTATTGAAGAATTAGGAAAATTATTTAATAAAGAAAAACAAGCAAAAAAACTTATAGATGAATATGTAAATTACATGACATCTTTTAGAGAAAAATATAAAAATAATGTTAGTCCACGTGTTTTGATTTTAATGGGACTTCCAGGAGGAAGTTATGTTGTTGCTACAGAATCGAGTTATGTTGGTGATTTGGTTAAATTAGCTGGTGGAACAAATATTTACGGAGATGGTGATGGAAAAGATTTTGTGAATGTAAGTGTAGAAGATATGTTAAAACAAAATCCAGATCTTATTTTAAGAACTTCTCATGCAATGCCTGAACAAGTAAAAGAATACTTCCAACAAGAATTTTCTAATAATGAAACATGGCAACAATTTGATGCCGTTAAAAATAATAAAGTATATGATTTAAATAATGAATATTTTGGCATGAGTGCTAATTTTAATTATCAAAAAGGATTTGAAGATCTAGAAGGAATTTTATATGAAAACAATTAAAAAACATGCGCATCTCTTTATAGTAAGTTTAATTATTTTATTAGGAATTGTTTTCTTTATTGCTATCAATACTGGAACAATCAAAGTATCTTTTATTCAATTATTAAAAGGTTTATTTATTGAATACAACAAAGATGTCGCAAGTGTTTATCAAATACGTTTTCCGCGAGTTATTGTGATAATGTTAGTAGGATGTGCGCTCGCTTTATCAGGGTTATTATTTCAAGTTGTTTTAAAAAATCCTTTAGCGGATCCAGGAATTATAGGTATTAGTGCCGGAGCTCAATTAGTGAGTATACTAGTAGGTATATTTTTACCTGAGTTTTATACGGTAAAACCTCTATTAACATGTTTAGGAGGATTTCTTACATTTATTTTAATCTATAGTTTATCTTGGAAATCAGGTTTAAAGACGACAAGAATTATTCTTGTCGGTGTTGCAATTCATTATACCTTAACAGCAATCATTTCATTTATTGAAAGTATTTCTTCATCTATTTCATCATCGGTAGGTTCTGTTATTTTATATACCTGGAATGATGTTCAATTATTGAGGGTTTATATTTTACCTATTTTAATTATTTTATGCTTTCTTACAAAAGCATGTGATTTATTAGGATTAGAAGATCGTACATTATTATCTTTAGGAATAAATGTTAATTTTTATCGCTTTATTCTTTCTTTATTAGCTGTTCTTTTATGTAGTGTTTCTGTATCAATTTCAGGCATTTTAAGTTTTGTTGGTTTATTGATTCCACATCTTTCACGTTTATTTGTAGGAAATAAACATTGCTATTTAATACCGACAAGTGGCTTATTAGGAGCTCTTATTCTTTTAATAGCTGATACCCTAGGGCGAGTCATTATTGCTCCTTATGAAATAACACCTGCTATTTTAATGGCTGTTATTGGTGGTCCATTATTTATTATCTTATTAAAAAGGAGTTCTATGCATGAAAGTTAAAAATCTATCATTTAGTTATCATCAAAACCCTTTTATAGAAAATTTAAATATAGAATTTAAAGAAAACCAAATAACGACAATTATTGGATCGAATGGTAGTGGTAAATCGACTTTACTTATGTTATTAAGTCGTATCTATAAACCACAAACAGGCTTTATAGAAATTAATCAACAAGATATACAAAATTATAAAATAAAAGAATTTGCACAAAAGGTTGCTGTTGTTCACCAAAAAAATCAAATTAATGGTGATCAAGACGTAAAAACAATTGTAGGCTATGGAAGATTACCTTACCTCCATTATTCACAAAAATTATCCCAAGAAGATTATGAAATCATAGATTGGGCTTTAGAAGTAACCAACTTAAAAAAATACAAAAACAGAACATTAAAAAGCTTATCAGGTGGACAACAACAACGTGTTTGGATTGCTATGGCTTTAGCCCAAAAAACACCTTATCTTTTATTAGATGAACCGACAACATATTTAGATATAAGATATCAATTAGAACTCTTAAGATTACTTAAAGAAATAAATCAAAAATATAAAATAACGATTATTATGGTTTTACATGATATTAATCAAGCGATTCAATATTCAGATAATATTATAGCTATAAAAAAAGGAAGAATAATTGTAGAAGGAAAATCAAATGAAGTGATTACAAGTGAAGTTATTAGAGAAATCTATGGGATTGATTTAAAGATGACACAGTTATCTAAACAACCCTATGTATTTACTGTATAGGGGCAATGCCCCTTTTTCCTTGACAGGTAAATAGGATTAGAATATCCTTATAGCATATTAATTCTATATAAAATAAAGAAACTGTTACAAAATAAAATTTGGGGGAAAATAAAAATATGGAAAGAATAACAAGTTTTAGCGTTGATCATCGTAAACTTACAAAAGGAGTTTATGTCTCAAGAATAGATGGAGACTTGATTACATACGATATTCGAATGACACAACCAAATGTTGAGCCTGCATTAAAACCAGAAGCAGCACATACCATTGAACATATTGGGGCAACATTACTTAGAAATGGAAAATATAAAGATCAAGTGATTTATTTTGGACCAATGGGCTGTATGACAGGCTTTTATTTAATCGTAAGAGATTTAGATTTAGAAATAATTAAAGGAATTGTAAAAGATGTTTACACACAAATTGCTTCATGGAATCAAGAAATTCCAGGAGCGAAGGAAGAAGAATGTGGGAACTATACTTTTATGGATTTAGAAGAAGCTAAAAAAGCAGCAGATTATTTTGTAAACAGTAAATGGGAACATAAATATCATTTACTTTAAGAAGAAATTGTTCATATACAATTTCCTTTTTTTTGCTATAATGGGGTAAATGAGGTAAAGATATGAAGAAAACAAAAGAAATAATTATTGATGCGTTCTGGCAATTATTAGAAGAAAAAAACTTTAATAAAATAACAGTTCAAAACATTGTTGAACGCTGTGCATTAAATAGAAATACTTTTTATTATCATTTTCAAGATATCCCAAATCTTGCTGAATATACAGTAAAATTATGGGCAGATGAAATCATTCAAAACAATTATGAATTTGGTTCACCAATGACGTGTCTTTCTCCTTTGGTAGAAGAATTTATAAAACATAAAAAAGCTTTCCAACATCTTTATTCGTCAACTCAAAAAGATGAATTTATTACATATACGAATCATGTTGCTTTACATATTGTTAAAATGTTTATGAAGCAATCTTCTCATTATGTAACAAGAAGTAATGAAGAAAAAGAAACATTGACACATTTTTATAAATGCTTAATGATTGGTATTTTAATTGATTGGTTAGAATGCCAAGGAGATTATGATTTAAAATTATTTGTAGAAAAAATCTATCATTTAATCGATAATTCATCACAGACTTTATTATAAGTCTGTTTTTTAGTTATTTTCTCTTTTTTGTCCATTTTATAATAGATAAAAGAGGACTATATTATAAGTAGGAAGTGATAAATATGAAAACATTAAATAAAGTAAAAATGAGTATTTGGATCAATGCCTTAAGTGCTATTGCGATTGGTATTTTATTTTTAATCAATCCTCAAGAATCTTTTGAAGTCGTTACCATCATTGCTGGAATTATTATTACCGCAACAGGAATTATTGATTTTATTTATTATTTAAATGGTTGGCTTGATATGTATTTTATGAAGAATACGTTATTAAGTGGTTTTTTGAAATGTACCTTAGGAATATTTGTTTTAACCCATATACCCCTTATGACAATATTTTTCTCATATATCTTTAGTTTATATATTATTATTAGTGCACTCTATTGTTTAGAAGCCTATACGTTTATGAAATCGATGATTACATCATCTATTACCTTTGATTATTTCATTGTAACTATTTTAATTTTCACAGGACTTGTGATGTTCTTCTTAGCACCAAGTACAGTGATTTCATCATCTTTTGTCATTGGTATTTTGTTCCTTGTTAATGGTATAGGAAACCTACTGATTGCCTTAAGACTTACAAAACTTACAAAACAATATCGTAATTATCTTCAATAAGCAGAGAAATCTGCTTTTTTAATAACATGAAATTAACATATACAAATATAAATGGATAGCTGATCCCGAATCTCACTTATAAATCCAGTGAGCAGATGGAGCAACTTGGTAAGTATGGATTCTTACGCATAGATTATCTGGAGAACCATCGAACTTCAGCGTATCAGGTGTTGTGAAGAGAGTTAGAGGGAGGAATGTATAATAGCAGAGATGAAAAGGATTGAGAAGTCTGTGTTTTGGAAAAACTATGTGGTAAAATATATATACGAGAAATCTGTAAATTGGAATTTTGCTTTCGATGACCAGAATGAAAATCGTTACCGTTGCGCCTGTTTTCACAAGCGTTGCGTGACATAAAAAGAATTCTATTTTAATATCAAAGTATCAAAAACAAAGGAGATTCTTTTTATGTTGAAGGAATTAAAGAAAAACAAAATGAGTGTTGTTATGAGTGTTGTTGCAACTGGAATTTTATTTGGTGTTATGGGGGTATTAATTATTCCTATGATAGCAGTAATTGTAAAAATATCGAATGCATTATCCCAAAAACATCCTAGGATATACAAGTATAGTATGATTGCTTTTATCGGTATGTTATTGGCAATTAGCCTATTTTGCGTTGTTATTAAACATCAGATGAGTTTTCTTGTAATAGTTGCTTGTTTAGTTGCTTGTTTAGCAATAGCATTATGCGACACTATTAAAAACAGATAATAAATGGAGTACAACTATGGAAATATCAGATTTGATTAAATCAGCCAGAATTGAAAAGGGCTTAACCCAACAACAACTGGCTGATGTTGTCTTTGTTACGCGACAGACAATTTCGAAATGGGAATTGGGAAAAAGTGTTCCTGACCAAGCCTCTCTTATATTGCTATACCAGTATTTGGACATCAAGGATAATGAGAAAAAACAGTTATCAAAGCTTATTTTTAATAAGCAAAATATTATATTAATTTTGATTGCAATCTTATTTTCTCCTATGGTTATTGGAGTACGTTTTATCTGTTGTAAAATTGATAAGATTGAAAATCGAAAAATTAAAGCGGTAATCAAGGTTATTGGCTTTGTTGTATTCTCATCGTATCTAGTATCTTTAAAAGAAAATGTGGCGTATTTGTTAATTGGTATATTTTCTCTGGTGTATTTGTTATATCAATTCTATTTGAGTGGATTGGAAACTAAATGATTTGTGTCAGCAAGTTTAAGGCAAGCGATAATTCATGAAATTCCAGTTTGTAAGGAAACAATCATATTGCAGAAAAGTCTCATGTGGAGAATGAGATGTCTAAAATGAACCTGTTAGAAACCGTACCTGTTGTGGTATAAACTATAAGTTATTGTCGTAAAAATGTGGTCAAATCAAGTGTGAAAGCAAGTTAAAAATCTCTGTAAAGCCCGTAAAATCAAAGCTTCACAAAATAATTAGCACTCACCTCTTGACGGTGCTAAAAGTAAGGACTATAATGTATTTAGAAATTAGGAAAGGTATTAAAAAGGTCCTAGTTTCAAGAGTTAACACCGCTTGAAGTAACGATGCTAATGACTAAGCATTTATATTGAAAGGGGAAATGACTTATGATGATGCCTAGCTTATTTACAGAAAACTTATTTGATGATTTCTTTAATGATTTCGATGAAGATTTCTTTGGAAAGAAAAATCCATTATATGGAAAACATGCAAGAAATATGATGAAGACAGATGTCAGGGAAACTGATACGACTTATGAAGTAGATATCGATTTACCAGGCTTCAAGAAAGAAGATATCAATGTCAACTATGAAAATGGATATTTGACAATATCTACAAGCAAGGGATTAGATAAAGATGAAAAAGATAAAGAAGGACATTATATCCGACAAGAAAGATATGTTGGAAATATGACACGAAGCTTCTATTTAGGAGATATCCCAAAAGAAGATATCAAAGCTAAATATGAAGGAGGAGTACTTCGTTTATCAGTACCTAAATCAGATATGAAACAAATTGAAAACACTTCTACAATAAGTATTGAATAATAAAATATGAGAAATCCGCAAGGGTTTCTTTTTTATGTCATAAATAATAAAAAGAAGCATATAGTATAATGAGCCCTTTATAAAATACCATATTTATAAGCATATATTTGTTTAAATCCTAAAATATGACAGAATATATTTTTGTTCATTAAAAAAAACACCGATAAAATGGACTAAAATATTTTTTGAATGAATGAAATCTTTTAGAAATTTGACAAAGTTATGATATTTTGTTAGTATTCACCGGGGTGAGATTTATGTACTTTGATACACATTGTCATTTAAACAGTGAACAATTATATGAAAACAGAGATGAATTTATAAAACATTCTTTAGACAATCAAGTAGAAATGATGGTTGTTGTAGGGTATGATCTTGAGTCTTCCAAAAAGGCAGTCGAAATTGCGAAAGAATATGACTTTATCTATGCTGCTGTAGGTATTGGACCAAATGACTGTTTAAACACAACTACTCAAGATTTACAAATCATCGATGAGTACTTAAACGAACCAAAAGTCGTAGCACTTGGTGAAATCGGACTCGATTATTATTGGGATGATGTTCCTAGTGATAAACAAAAGGAAATTTTTCAACTACAAGTTGATCTTGCTAAAAAACATCAAAAACCAATAATTATCCATTGCAGAGATGCTTATGAAGATACTTATGAAGTGCTTAAAAAAAATGGACATCCAGGAATTATGCATTGCTATAGTGGATCGGTAGAAATGGCTAAGAGATTTATTGATTTAGGTTTTTATATCTCTTTGGCTGGACCAGTTACTTTTAAAAATGCAAGAGTTCCTAAAGATGTGGCAGAAAAGATAGGTTTAGAGCATTTATTAATTGAAACCGACTGTCCTTATTTAACACCACATCCATATCGTGGTAGTTTAAATGAGCCTGCAAATGTTGTGTATATTGCCCAGGAAATAGCGAAGCTAAAGAACATGGAGATAGAAAGCGTTGCAAGTCAGACAACGTTTAATGCCAAAAAAATATTTGGTATTAAATAGGAGGAAAATTAATGAAAACAATTAAACAAATAATTTCAGATGCAGACCCCCGACTGAAAGGGGTATTAGTTATTATGATTGCCTATGTAATGGTTATGGCAACAACGATTACAGCAGGCGCTACTCAAGAAATTAAAGGATACAAAGAAACAATTGAAATCCAATATCAAGATGGCGCACAAGAGGCAAAGGATTATTTAGTTAGACAAGATAGTGTTAAAAATGTATTAAAAGAATTAGATGTAACCTTAGGAAATAAAGATACTGTCAATAAAGATATGTCTTATATTGTACAAAGCAAAGATTTATTACAAGTTAATCGTATTAGTGAAGAAGAAGTAGAAGAAGTACAATATGTAGATTCTCAAACAATTGAAACAACAGGTTTACATTTATTTACAACAGAAGTTGTTCAACAAGGACAACAAGGACAAATTAATAATAAAGTGAAAGTCACTTATGAAAATGGTAAAATCGTCAAAAAAGAATTGTTATCAAGTGAAGTCGTAACTGAAAAAACTGATACAATAATTGCACATGGTACAGTTCAACCTGGGGCATATTTTACTGGAAAACTGACAACTTATGGTGGCGATTGTGCAGGAGGAAATGGAACTTCATCCTCAGGAATTTCTTTATCACCAACAACAGGTGTTAAAGGAAGTAATAGTGCGAAGTTGAGTTATAATGGTGGAAGTTATTATTGTTTAGCAGCCGATCCATCAATTCCTTTTGGAACAATTATCAAGATTACAAATCACAACTTAGGTATTGAATCAACAGCGTATGGTATTGTTGTTGATCGCGGTGGCGCAATTAAGAAAAATCATATTGATATTTTTAATGGTACTGAAGCAGGTAAATACTTTAGAGGTGGTTCATCTAGTAATACACAATTTGAAATCGTATCTGTTGGTAGTGGCAAGAATTTTTGGAAATAGATGACAAGTATATCTCAAACGAGGTATACTTTTTTTGTGGGGTGATTAAATGAAAATAGGTGTTATCCAAGCTTCATCGCAAATAGAAAAAAATAATATGTTATATGAATGTACAAAAGATTATGGAGAAGTTATTAACTTTGGCTGTTTTGAAAATGAAGAAAACTATTCTTATGTTGAAATTGCCTTAGAGATTTGTTTGTTGATTTCAAGTCAAGCAGTAGATTTTGTGGTAACAGGATGTTTTTCAGGACAAGGAATGATGATTGCTTGTAATAGTTTGCCTAATTTAATTTGTGGTTATTTACCAACTCCACAAGATGCTTATTTATTTGGACGTATCAATGATGGAAATGTAGCTTCTTTACCATTAGGACTTAATTATGGATGGTCTGGTGAAATTAACTTAAAGGTAACACTTCAACAATTATTTGAAGAACCTTTTGGAATCGGCTATCCTTTAAAAGATGCAAAGCGTAAACAAGAAGATACCAAGAAAATAAAAGCTTTAAATCAATTATGCAAAAAAGATATTATTGAATTTTTAAATGAAATTGACCCATCATTCATTAATAAAGTTTTATCTAAAAATGATGTTATAGATTATATTTTAGAACAAGGAAAAGATAAAAGAATAAAACAATGGATTTTAAACAGGAGATAATCCTGTTTTTTTATGAAAAAAGAGTGATAAAACGTATGAAACTCTTCTTTTTTCCTCGTCAAAAAAGCAATGTTGGTGTACAATGGAAAAGAATTGAAAGGGAGTGTAAGTGATATGTATGACGTAATAGTTGTCGGAGGGGGACATGCTGGAATTGAAGCCAGTTTAGCACCTTCAAGAATGGGATTAAAAACATTACTTGTCACATCAAATATAAATAATATTGGATCTATGCCATGTAATACTTCTATTGGTGGACCTGCTAAAGGAATCATTGTAAGAGAAATAGATGCTCTTGGTGGACAAATGTCTAAAACAGCGGATAAAACTTACTTACAAATGAAAATGTTAAATACCGCAAAAGGACCAGGAGTACAATCTTTAAGAGCACAAGCAGATAAAAAAGCGTATCCTCGTTATATGCAAAAAGTTGTTAAAGAACAAGAAAACCTCGATTTAATTGAAGGTATGGTTGAAGATTTAGTTATAGAAGATCAAACAGTTAAAGGAGTCATTCTTGATGATGGAACAACTTATTTATCTAAAACAGTTATTTTAACTACAGGAACTTATTTAAAAGCGGAAATTCTTGTTGGACATAGTAAACATGCCAGTGGTCCAGATCAACAAAAAGAATCAAAATTCTTATCTGGAAAATTAAAAGATTATGGTTTTAGAATTCAAAGATTAAAAACTGGAACACCACCACGTGTTGAAATTAATAGTATTGATTATTCAAAAACATCATTACAACCAGGAACAAATGCAAAACTTGCTTTTAGTTTTACTACTGATGAATATGTTCCTATTGAAAAACAAACACCTTGTTATTTAACATATACAAATGAAACAACACATAAAATCATTCATGATAATCTAGAAAAATGTGCAATGTATAGTGGTTTAGTTAAAGGAATTGGACCTCGTTATTGTCCCTCTATTGAAGATAAAGTTGTTAAATTCTCAGATAAACCACAACATCAAATCTTCTTAGAACCTGAATCAAAAGAAATGAATTCAATCTATGTACAAGGTTTTTCAACATCTATGCCACATGATATTCAAGAACAAATGATTCGTACTTTACCAGGATTAGAAAACTGTACAATCTTAAAATATGCTTATGCGATTGAATATGATGCGATTGATCCATTACAATTATGGCCATCACTTGAAACCAAAGTCATTAAAAACTTATTTACTGCTGGACAAATCAATGGAACTAGTGGTTATGAAGAAGCTGCTGGACAAGGTTTAATGGCAGGTATCAATGCAACACTTAAAGTAAGAAATGAAGCACCTCTTGTCTTAAAAAGAGATGAAGCTTATATTGGTGTCATGATTGATGATCTTGTTACTAAAGGAACAAAAGAACCTTATCGTATGCTTACATCAAGAGCGGAATATCGTTTATTAATTAGACATGATAATGCTGATGAAAGACTTTATGATTATAGTCATAAAATTGGACTTGTTAAAGATAAAGAATATCAAAGATATCAAAATAAAATGAAAGGAATCTATGATGAAATCGAACGCTTAAGTACCATTCGTTTTACACCAAAAGATGATATCAATGAAATGCTTGAACAAAATAATTCTTCACCTCTAAAAGAAGGTGTTTCCGCTAAAGAACTTATTACAAGACCAGAAATCACTTATGATATGATGTTACCTTATATAGATGCACCTGAATTAAGTGATGAACAAAGAAGAAGAATTACGATTTTAATTAAATATGCAGGATATATTGAAAAAGCAAAAAGACAAGCACAAAAACAAATCAAAATGGAAGAAAAACATATTCCAGAAGATATCGATTATGAAGATGTTAAAAATTTAGCTTTAGAAGCAAAACAAAAATTATCAGAAATTAGACCACTTACTATTGGACAAGCTTCTCGTATATCAGGAATTAATCCTGCAGATATTTCAGTTTTATTAATTTATTTAAAACAAAAATATAACGGAGAATAAGAATGAATGAATTAGAATTTCAAAATATACTTAAAGGAAAAGGAATTGAAGTAAGTGAACGTCAACTTAAACAATTTCAAAAATATTATGAAATCTTAGTTGAATGGAATGAAAAGATGAATCTTACTGCAATTACGGATAAAGAAGATGTTTATCTAAAACATTTCTATGATTCAATTACAATTGCCTTTGATTTTGATTTCAATGATCAAACACTCATTGATGTAGGAGCTGGTGCTGGTTTCCCTTCAGTTCCTTTAAAAATACTTTATCCAAATTTAAAGATTACAATTGTAGATTCCTTAAATAAAAGAATTACCTTCTTAAATCATTTATTTAAAGAACTTGAATTAGATAATTGTAAGGCAGTAGCTGCTCGTGCTGAAGAATATGCAAAAGATCATCGAGAAAGTGTTGATATCGTCATGGCAAGAGCGGTAGCTCGTCTAAATATTCTTGATGAACTTTGTTTACCTCTTGTTAAAAAAGAGGGTTATTTCCTTTCTTTAAAAGGAAGACAAGCATCTGAGGAAGTTAAAGAGGCTACAAAGGGAATTCAACTATTAGGTGGGGAAATTGAAAGTACGCATGATTTTACACTTGCAAATCATGATGATTTTAGAAGTAATATTATTATTAAAAAAGTAAAAGAAACACCAAAAAAATATCCAAGAATGTTTTCTAAAATAAAAAAGAGTCCATTATAGGAGGGTATAATGTTTAATAATAAATTAAAGAATATAGACATAAATAAAATACAAGCTAATGTTAATCAACCAAGAACGGTTTTTAATGAAACAAAGATTGATGAACTTGCCGCTTCTATTAAAGAAAATGGTTTAATTCAACCAATCGTTGTAAGAAAGAATAATGGTGTTTATCAAATCATTGCAGGTGAAAGAAGATATCGTGCTTGTCGCTTATTAAATATGAAACAAGTTCCTTGTATCATTGAAGATTATACAGATAAGCAAACACAAACACTTGCCATCATTGAAAATATTCAAAGAGAAGATCTTTCACCATTAGAAGAAGCAAAAGCTTATCAAGCTTTAATTAAAGAATATGATTATAATCAAACAGAACTTGCAGAAATTGTTGGAAAAAAACAATCAACAATTGCGAATAAATTAAGATTATTAAAATTAAGTGATGATGTTCAATTTTCATTAAATCAAAAACAAATCACAGAAAGACATGCGCGTGCCATGCTTTCTTTAGATGAAGAAAAACAACAAGAGGTTTTAAGAGAAGTCTTAAAGAAAAAATTAACGGTAGCCGATACAGAAAGACTTATCAAAAAAGAACCAAAACCTAAAAAGAAAAAAGCCGAAGCAGATGTTAAAAAAACTATTTCAAGAAATGTGAAAATTGCTTTAAATACCTTAAATCAAGCAATCACAATGATTGAAAAAACAGGAACATCACTTCAACAAGAAACAGAAGATTTAGAAGAGGAATATGTAATCACTATTAGAATACATAAGTAGAGGTTTAAAATGAAATTACTTGCAACAGATATGGATGGAACATTTCTAAGAGATGATAAATCCTACAGTGAAGAATTTAATGATTTATATAAGCAAATGTTAAAACAAGGAATTCAATTTGTGATTGCTTCAGGCAATCAATATGAAGCCCTTGCTTGTAAATTTGATGAAGAAATAAAAAATGATCTTTATTATCTTTGTGAAAATGGTACAAAGATTGTTTATCAAGGAAAAACACTTTATAAAAAAGCATTAAAGAAAGAAGATGCTAAAGAAATTTTAGACATTTTAAAACAAGATCAAGAATGTATGCTAGTCGTTTCAGGAGACAAGCATGCTTATATTTCTAAAAGCTTTGAAAATAAAAAAGATTTTATTTCATTGTTTATGAAAAATGTTCAATTTGTAGAAAGCTATGATGATATTGAAGATGATATCTTAAAATTCTCTATCGCAAGCTTTGATGATCAAATGGAACAAAGAATTGAAAAGATTCAAAAACAACTAAAACCACATTTAAAATTAGTAACAACAGGTAATGTTTGGTTTGATATCTTTTATAAAGATGTGAATAAAGGAACAACTTTAACACATCTTTTAGAAATCTTAAAGATTAAACCAGAAGAATCAGGAGCCTTTGGCGATCAAATGAATGATTATGAAATGTTACAAACAGTAAAATATGGTTATGCGATGGCTAATGCCATGCCACCAGTTAAAGAAGTTGCTTATCAAGTTATTGATAGTAATGAAAATGATGGTGTTATTTTAAAGATAAAAGAAATTTTAAAAGGTAATTATTAATGAAAATAAAATGAACTATTTATTGGTAAAACAACGATAGTTCATTTTATTTTTATAAATATTTATTAGAAATATATTTTTTAAAATAAATGCGATGAGGAAAAAATAATTTTTGTAATTTACACTGTAAACTAAATAAATATTTATACAATAAATCATAAGTATAGTAAGAGAAACAATACTTTTAAGAACATTAACAATAAGTTAATTAATACGCAGTGGGTATATTATAATAAAAGATGAGTTGAAATTTGAGAATGTGAACTATTCAAAAAATCTTTTAAATATATTAATGTTTTCTATAGTAGTATAGGGTATTAAAAATATAAAATTGAATACAAAAGTACCCTGAATAGCAGATGTGTGCTATTTTCTTATCAAAGATAGGAAGAAAAAAAGCATCTACAAATAGAAAAGAACGTTGTCTTACTAAAAGAAAAGTAAAAGGAACGTTAGAATAACAAAGACTTTTAATACAACCGTGCTATAATATAAAAAACAAGGAGGAAGACTATGAAACCAAAATTACATTTTACTGCACCTTATCATTGGATCAATGATCCTAATGGTCTTATTTACTATAAAGGAAACTATCATATTTTTTACCAACATTTCCCATATGATAATAGATGGGGAACAATGCATTGGGGACATGCTATCACAAAAGATTTTGTTCATTTTGAACATCTTCCAATCGCACTTTATCCATCTAAAGACTTTGATCGAAATGGATGTTTTTCAGGGTCAGCGATTGAAATCGATGATAAACTGTATCTTTACTATACAGCTATTAAATATGCTAAAGAAAATCCAAACAATGTTCATAATCAATACAGTGATGATGATTTAAGAGCTTCACAAGCACTTATTGTAAGCAATGATGGTATCCATTTTGATAACATTAAAAATAAAAAACAAATTATTCCAATGATTCAAGAAGCTTATCTTGGCGATTACCGTCATACCAGAGATCCTAAGGTTTGGAAAAAACAAGATGGAAAATATGCCATGGTCATTGGTAGTAAAATCGCTTATGAAGATGACTATTGTGGAAAAGCTCTTTTCTATGAAAGTAAAGATGGAATTCATTTTGAATATAAAAACAGTTACCAAGAACCTACTATTGGAAATATGTGGGAATGTCCAGATGTCTTTAAAATCAATAATCAATTCTTTATGATTTTCTCACCAGAAAATACAGATCTACCACCAAAACCAAATAGTAATGCTCGCTATATGCCGATTGATTTTGAGGAAGATACACTTACTATTAAAGAGCATGGTGATTGGCCTTATTTAGATCATGGTTTAGACTTTTACGCACCACAAACGTTCTTATCAAAAGATAATGAAAGAATTTTACTTGGTTGGCTTAGAATGAGAAAACCAGTTCAAGGAGAAGAATGGATTGGGATGTTTATTATGCCAAGAGTTTTAAAAGAAAAAGAGGGTAAGATTATTCAAGAACTTTATCCTGAAATAAAAAATTCATTTAATCAAGAAATTCAAGATATTTTACTTGATCGACCATTCCAATTAAAGACAACACTTAATAAGGACAGTTCTTTAAATCTTGGTGGTTTTAAAATTGATATTCAAGATGATTGTCTCCATTTGAATAGAGAAGAAGTCTCTATTCAAGAAAATAAAGTATGTAATGATGTTGTTTCACCTAAATTACAAGGACATTATGATATTGAACTTTATTATGATCATCATGTTTTTGAAATCTATATTAATGGTGGTGAATATGTGATGTCACAAGTTGTTTATGATTTAAAAGATCAAATCGTTATTCAAAATACTGAGTATAAAGTCTATGTCAGATCATTATAAATTCTTTAGTCATAAACAATGTGAGTATTATCCTTGTCATCAATTGGATGAAATTAATTGTTTGTTTTGTTATTGCCCATTGTATATTTTAAAAGATTGTAAAGGCAATTATAAAATGATAGGAGATATAAAAGATTGTAGTGGATGTACTTTACCTCATCAAAAAGAAAACTATGATTATATTATTTCTCGTTATCAAGATGTTATAAAAGCTTTTCAATTACTTGACAATAAAGATACAAATGATAATATAGAAGCACCGGAGGGTATTGAAGACAATGCTGGATAAGGTTTAGACCTTATCCAGTTTTTTTATGAGGAAATTATGGAACAAAGACTTTTAAAGCATTAATGATATTTGCTTTACCTTATATGTTTTCAAACTTATTACAAGTATTATATGGGTCGGTAGATATGTTTGTAGTAGGACAATTTGGACATACCTTTGATGTTTTTGGGGTTTCGATAGGAAGTCAAACCATGTCTTTAATAACAAACCTTGTTTTAGGATTGACTACAGGAGTTACGGTTTTATTAGGACAATGCCTAGGAAGTAAATCTTATCGTGATTTATCAAAGATCATTGGTGGGGCTATTGTTTTATTTTTAATCATTGCCTTGGGTTTAACTTTTGTCATGTTGTCTTTTAATAACGAGATCACGCTTTTAATGAATACACCAAAAGAAGCTATCGAAGCTACTAAAAGCTATTTAAGTATCTGTTCAGCGGGGATTATCTTTATTGTAGGATACAATGTAGTAAGTAGTATATTAAGAGGTTTAGGGGATAGTAAAACGCCTTTATTATTTATTTTTATTGCATGTATGATTAATATTGTTGTTGATTTTTTTTTAGTAGGATATTTTCATATAGGAGCTAAAGGAGCAGCCATTGCGACAGTATCAGCCCAAGGATTCTCTTTTCTCTTTGCATTAGTTTATTTATGTAAAAAGGGAATAGGATATTCGTTTTATAAAGAAGATATTTGTTTTTCAAAATATATTCAAAAGATTATGCAAATAGGTTTTCCTTTAGGATTACAAAGTGTACTTGTTAATATATCATTTTTAATTATTACGATTATTGCTAATCAAATGGACTTAATTGCTTCTGCTTCTTTAGGTGTTGTTGAAAAATTAATGGGATTTTTAATGTTACCAGCCATTGCCTTAGGAAGTGCTTTAGCTTCTCTTATTGCTTTAAATGTAGGAGCAAAACAATAGAAACGTACAAAACAAACATTAAAATATTCAATCATGATTTCTCTTGCCTTCGCAATTGTTGTAACAACGATTTGTGAAATCGATGGAACAATACTTACGCGTATTTTTACCAATAATCAAGATGTTATTAAAAATGGTGCCTTGTATTTAAAAATGTATTCTATTGATTGTTTACTTACAAGTTTTCACTTTTGTATCAATGGGTATTTAAATGGTTACGAAAGAACTGTCTTTACGATGGTACATAGTTTAGTAGCAGCTTTTGTTGGAAGAATTCCTTTAACTTTATTATTTTCTAAAATACCAAACGTAACATTATTCCATATGGGAATTGCAGCCTCATTATCTACAATGATTTCTTTAGTAATGATCTTTATTTATTTTAAGAAAACAAAATTTGATAAGATGGAAGAGTAATATGATATAGTATTAATTAGAATATGTTGAAGAGGTAGAAAAATGATTAAAGCGATATTTTTAGATATTGATGGAACATTGATTTCAGGGAAAAGACCTTCTATAAAAAAAGAAGTAATTGAAGGATTAAAACAAGTAAGGAAAAAAGGAATTCAATTGTTTATAGCCAGTGGGAGACATATGTTAGAGCTAGAAGAATTAAAACTTGTTGAACAGTTTGAATTTGATGGCTATCTTTTATTAAATGGTGGCTATTGTACAATAGGTTCACAAATTATTTATGATAATAAAATAGCTCAAGAGGATTTAAAAGAAATTGTAAAGATTGTAAAAGAAAACAATTATCCTTGTTTATTTATTGAAAGTAATCAAATGTATATTACTCATGTAAATCAAAGAGTCATAGATGCTCAAGCATCTATTTCAACAATGATTCCACCAATAAGTAATCAAATCAATATAGATAACATTTACCAAGTAGATCCTTATGTAGATGAAAAAGGAATAAAAGAAATTATAAAAAATACCAAACATGTCAAAGTCACAAAATGGCATGACTATGCTTATGATATTGTTCCCAAAACAGGTGGGAAAGCAGCGGCTATTCAAGCTGTTTCGAAACATTTTGGTTATCAAAAAGAAGAATTAATGGCTTTTGGTGATGGACATAATGATATTGAAATGTTAGATGTCGTAGGTTATCCTATTGTGATGAAAAATGGCAGTGATGAAGTAAAACAACATGCATGTTATATTTGTGATGATGTTGAAAAAGAAGGAATTTTAAAAGGATTAAAACATTTTAATCTTATTGACTAGGAAAAAAGAGTATGAGAAGAAAAGATAGAGAAATTACTGATTTTGATGAAATGATGAAAATTATTGCAAAGTGTGATACTTGTCGTTTAGCACTATTTGATGATGAATTTCCTTATATCGTTCCTTTGAACTTTGGAACAAATGTAGAAGAAGGACAACTTTATCTATATTTCCATAGTGCCAAAGAAGGAACAAAACTTGATTTAATAAGAAAAAATAATAAAGTTACTTTTGAAATGGATTGTGAACATAATATTATTATGTATGATGAAAGAATGTCATGTACAATGGGGTATGAAAGTGTCATTGGACATGGTATTATAGAATTTGTTGAAGATGAAAATAAGATTAATGCGTTAAAAATCTTAATGAGGCATTATCATGAAGAAGATTTTAAATTCAATGAAAAAGTCGCTACCATGACAGAAGTCTTCCGTGTAAAAGTATTAGATATGACAGGTAAAAGAAGAAATAATATTCATCCTGAAGAAAAAGTAAAAAGACATATTACCTTAGAGTAAAACCTTGGCATTGCCAAGGTTTTTAAAACTGATAAACATCTTCACCTAATAGATTTAAAGCATTTAAATTAATAATTTGATACGTACCACGTTTTATCTTCTTTATATATTTCTTATCTAAAAATAATTTAAGAACACGCTGGAGTTGACGATAACTACAACCAATCAATTCAGCAACAACTACAAAATTATCTTGAACAATATAATCTTTATGAGAAACAATAAAATAAGCCGCTAATCTATTATCAACAGGATAATTTAATGAAATAGATTGATTTTGATTTGATTTAGAAAGCTTACTGGCAAGATTTTTAGCGATGGTTTTCATAAAGAAAACATCATTTATTAATATTTCATGATATTTAGAAAGAGAAATGGTTGCACATATACAATCTTCATAAGCAATCACATTATTAATAATAGAAGAATGAGTAATAAATTCTAACTCCCCAATAATAGAATAGGGACTATTAAAACCACATAACATACTATTTCCATTGGCGTTGATATGATTTACTTTGACTTTTCCTTTTAAAAGAATATAAATATGATTAAGCTTTTCACCTTGATGTAATAAATAATCATCCTTATTTATTTCTATTATTTCAATATATTGATTATTATCAACGTGAAGAATTTCTAATTTTTTTAATTCATTTAAATAATTCATCTAAATCACCACTACAAATATGACATATGTCGTATTTATAATCAAGTTTAATCACTATAATTCTTTCTGGAGGTGATCTTGATGAATTTTGTATTAGCTACATTATGTGGGATTATTGTAACAACAATGAATGTATTTAATGGACAATTATCAGATTATACAGGAGTCTACTTGTCTACAGTTATCATTCATTTAGTTGGTTTAGTTACTTTTTTAATCATTATGAAGATCAAAAATAAGAAAATTTGTTTTAAAAAACAAATTCCTTTATATATGTATTGTGGAGGATGTATTGGCGTTTTAACTGTTATTTTTAATGTCTTTGCAATTGGAAAGATTGGTGCTTCTTTAATGACAGCACTAGGATTATTAGGACAAATGATGACATCTTTATTATTAGAAAATAAAGGATGGTTATCGACATCTATTCGAAAATTAAATAAAGGAAAGATTATAGGATTAGTCGTTGTTTGTTTAGGAATAGGAGTGATGTTATTATGATTTCTATTATATTTTCTATTCTATCAGGAGTTACAATTGTTTTAAGTAGAAGTGTTAATGCTTTACTTTCTAAGAAAATGGGTGCTTATCAAGGAACGTTTTATAATTACTTTACAGGATTTATGACAAGTTTGATTTTAATGCTTGTGCTTATGATTGTTGGTGTCCAAAGTATAAATATCTCTTTAGATAAAACGAATTTGATGATGTATTTAGGTGGAATCATAGGGGTTTTTAATATCTTGATTTTAAATATTATTGTTCCTAGAATATCACCTGTTATTCTTACTTTATTAAGCTTTATAGGGCAACTTATCAGTGGCATGGTGATTGATGCTTTTGTTTATCAAATGTTTTCTGTTTCAAAGATTTTAGGTTGTTTGATTGTTATTATTGGATTAGTGATTTATCAATTAAGTGAAGAAAAAGCATAAAAGAAGATCGAGTTAGATCTTCTTTTTGCTTAGTATGAGTTTTTCTTTTTCGAATCTTTTTAATTGTTTAATTTGATACTCTCTTTTTAAAGCATCACTTTTATGTTCAAAAGTTTCAAAATAAACAAGTTCTACCGGTCTTCTAGCCTTTGTATATTTAGCGCCTTTACCTGCATTATGAGCTTCTATACGTTTTTCTAAATGATTTGTCCAACCAGTATAAAGGGTTTGATCGCTACACCTTACAATATAAACATAATTATTTTGTTGTTGAACCAAACCCACCATTTCTTTCTTCAGTGACATCATCATCTTCTACAATTCCAAATTCAAAGAAAATCCCTTGAACCATTCCTTGTCCAGCTTTTAAAGAAAGTGTTTTATCTTCATTACTATCATTTGTAAGCTTTACAAACATATGACCTTCATTATCACTGTTATAATAATCACTATCAATAATACCTACTGTATTATTAAGTTGTAAACGATATTTAAATCCTAAACCACTACGAGGATATAAACCTAATACCCAACCGTTTTCAATGCGTACACGAATACCAGTGGGAATTTTAATTGTTTTTCCTGGGTTTAATTCAAAATCAATAGGGCTATAGAAATCATAACCTGCAGATCCTTTTGTAGCACGTTTTGGAAGTTGAATAGAATTATAGATTTCTTCTACTTCTTTTTCATTATATTGAGGAAATGAATCCATGAAATCATTTTTAAATTGACTATATGATACTTTTTCAAATTTTGCGATTTTTTTCATAATTTTTCTCCTTTTTACTTTTCTATTATAGAATAAAAATGAAAACAAGAAAATAAATAATTTCATCACTTGACAGAGGGTTAGGAGATTGTTATTATATGTGTAAATTACAAGATATAGTATTAAATACCACATAAGACAGTTAAAAGGGGTGTAAGTATGAAAAGAACAAAATTAGATGATCGAATTTTACCTGTTTATACAAAAGGTGAAGAAATATTTAATATGGTAACGCATATTGTTGGTGGGGCGATGGGAATAGCCGCATTAGTTTTATGTATTATCTTTTGTCATGATGGTTATGGTTTATTTTCAGGAATTGTTTATGGGATTTCTATGATTCTTCTTTATACGATGTCTGCTATCTACCATGGCTTGTCACCTAAACTTAAAGCAAAAAAAGTTTTCCAAATTATGGATCACTGTAGTATCTTTGTCCTCATCGCTGGAACTTACACACCGGTATTGCTTTGTTCAATAAGACAAGTTGACGCTAAGTGGGCTTGGATTCTATTTGCGGTTGTTTGGATCATGACGGTTATTGGAATTACGTTAAATGCGATTGATATAAAAAAATATCAAACCTTTTCAATGATTTGTTATTTAGTGATGGGTTGGTGTATTATTTTTAAAATCAATCTCTTACCACAAGCAATAGGAATGAATGGTATTTGGTTACTTGTTTCAGGAGGACTTGCTTATACAATTGGTGTTATTTTCTATGTATTACAAAATAAGATTAAATATATGCATAGTATTTGGCATTTATGGATTTTAGTTGGTTCTATCTTACATTTTTTATGTATTATCTTATATGTTCTTTAGAATTTATAAAAATCATAAATATATTTTTTACAAAGTCCGTTGTTTATATAAACATTGGATTTTTTTATTTTGTAAAAACGTAAAAGAACTATAAAATCAATATTATTTGTGATAGAATGGGTTGGACGTCGAATTATTTTAAGTAAAATAATTCGAAAAAAAAGTATGGGCCAATAGAGCATAAAAGTATATTTTTTTTTTTTGATTGGCTATAATACAAATACATAAAAAATACGAAAGGGGATATTTGGCGTGAAAATAATAAAAAGAAATGGGCAAGAAGCAATTTTTGATGAAGTAAAAATTACCAACGCTATTATTGCGGCTAATAAAGAAGTAGTTGAAACAGACAGACTTTCAGAAGAAGACATTGATAATATTACAAATGATATCAAATATAAATGTCAAAAAATCAAAAGAGCATTAAGCGTTGAAGAAATTCAAAACCTCGTAGAAGATGAATTAATGAAATTAAATGCCTTTTCTGTTGCTAGAAAATATATTACATATCGTTTCCAAAGAGCTTTAGCTAGACAATCTAATACAACAGATGAACAAATTTTAAGTTTGATTGAATGTGCCAATGAAGAAGTAAAACAAGAAAACTCTAATAAAAATCCAACGGTAAACAGCGTACAAAGAGATTACATGGCAGGAGAAGTCAGTAAAGACTTAACAAGAAGAATTTTACTTCCAGAAGATATCGTTAAAGCACACGATGAAGGATTAATTCATTTCCATGATGCTGATTATTTTTCGCAACATATGCATAACTGTGATTTAGTAAATCTTGAAGATATGTTACAAAATGGAACAGTTATTTCAGAAACAATGATTGAAAAACCAAAGAGTTTTTCAACTGCTTGTAATGTTGCAACACAAATTATTGCACAAGTGGCGAGTTCTCAATATGGAGGGCAAAGTATTACTTTATCTCATTTAGCACCATTCGTTGATGTAAGTAGACAAAAATTTAGAAGTGAAGTTAAAGAAGAATTTAAAGCTATTGGAATTGAATTAGACGATGAAAAAATTAATGCGTTAGCTGAAGAACGTTTGAAAAAAGAAATTACTAAAGGGGTTCAAACAATTCAATATCAAGTTGTTACTTTAATGACAACAAATGGACAAGCACCATTTATTACTGTCTTCATGTATTTAAATGAAGTACCTGAAGGACGTTTAAGAGATGATCTTGCTATGATTATTGAAGAAACACTTAAACAAAGAATGAAAGGTGTTAAAAATGAAAAAGGTGTTTATATTACACCAGCATTCCCAAAACTTATCTATGCTTTACAAGAAAACAATATTGAACCAGATAGTCAATATTATTATTTAACAGAACTTGCAGCAAGATGTTCAGCAAAACGTTTAGTTCCTGACTATATTTCAGAAAAAGTCATGAAAGAATTAAAAGTTGATCAAAATGGAAATGGTCAATGTTATCCATCAATGGGATGTAGATCTTTCTTAACACCTTATATTGATGAAAATGGTAAACCAAAATACTATGGACGTTTCAATCAAGGAGTTGTTACAATCAACTTAGTTGATGTGGCTTGTTCATCAAAAAGAGATATGAACAAATTCTGGCAAATCTTTGATGAAAGATTAGATTTATGTTATAGAGCTTTAATGTGCAGACATGAACGTTTAAAAGGAACACCAAGTGATGTGGCACCTATTTTATGGCAACATGGGGCTTTAGCTCGTCTAAAAAAAGGTGAAACAATTGATAAATTATTATATGGTGGTTATTCAACAATTTCTCTTGGATATGCTGGATTATATGAATGTGTTAAATATATGACAGGTAAATCACATACAGATCCAAGTGCAACACCATTTGCGATTGAAGTAATGCAACATTTAAATGACGCATGTGCAAAATGGAAAGAAAAAGAAAACATTGATTTCTCACTTTATGGAACACCAATTGAATCAACAACTTATAAATTCGCAAAATGTTTACAAAAACGTTTTGGAAAAATCAAAGGTGTTACAGATAAAAACTATATTACAAACAGTTATCATATCCATGTAACAGAACATATCAATGCCTTTGATAAACTTACATTTGAATCTCAATTCCAAAAATTATCACCAGGGGGAGCTATTTCTTATGTAGAAGTTCCTGATATGCAAGATAATATTGATGCTGTCCTAGCAGTTATGAAACATATCTACAATAACATTATGTATGCTGAATTAAATACAAAGAGTGATTATTGTATGGCTTGTGGTTATGATGGAGAAATTCAAATCGAAAAAGATGAAAATGGTAAACTTATTTGGGTATGTCCAAACTGTGGAAATAAAAACCAAGATATGATGTCTGTTGCTAGACGTACTTGTGGTTATATTGGAACTCAATTTTGGAACCAAGGAAGAACACAAGAAATCAAGGAACGTGTTTTACACTTATAGAGATGAAATTTTCATCTCTTTTTTTTACAAAAAAATGGTTAAAAAAATGAAAATATTAAGTTTATTGAACAAATCATGATATAGTGTAAATAAAGATAAAAGGAGGAAAATAAATGAGTTTACCAAAAGATTTTTTATGGGGTGGTGCCACTGCTGCTAATCAATATGAAGGTGGATGGAACATAGGAAGACGTGGAAAATCAAGTGATGATGTTATCACAAATGGAACACACACAGAACCTCGTTGTATTACTTTTGTTAATAAATCCGGAGAAAGAGTAAAAGCACCGATGTTTGTAGGCGCTGATTATGAAGATGTAGATCATTTTGAATGTTTTGATGATTGTTTATATCCTAATCATGAAGCTACTGATTTTTATCATCATTATAAAGAAGATATTGCTTTAATGGCTGAAATGGGATTTAAATGTTTTAGATTATCGATTGCCTGGTCTCGAATCTTTGCTAATGGAGGTATGGAAGGTGAACAACCATTAGAAGAAGGATTAAAATTTTATGATGATGTTTTTGATGAATGTTTAAAATATGGGATTGAACCATTAGTTACATTATCCCATTATGAAACACCGCTTGCTTTAACTGAAGCCTGGAATTCATGGGCTGATCGAAGAACAATTGATTGTTATGTAAGATATTGTGAAGTTGTTTTTAATAGATATAAAAATAAAGTTAAATATTGGCTTACATTTAATGAAATCAATTGTATAGAAATGTCACCATGGATGGAAGGTGGTGTGCTTACTAAAGATAAACAAACTATGATCAATATGGCACACTATCAATTTGTCGCAAGTGCTAAAGCTGTTAAATTAGGTCATCAGATCAACCCTGATTTTAAAATCGGATGTATGCTTGCTTATACATTAATTTATCCAATGACATGTAATCCAGAAGATACATTAGCTGCATGGAAAAATACACATAATAATATTTTCTATACAGATGTACAATGTCGAGGATATTATCCATCTTATCGTTTAAAAGAATTTGAAAGAGAAGGAATTACACTTCCAATTGAAGATGGAGATTTAGAAATTATTAAAGAAGGTACTGTTGATTTCTTATCATTCTCTTACTATATGTCACAAGTAGCTGCTTATAATCCAGAAGATTATGAAGGAGCAGGTGGTGGAAACTTATCGCTTGGTTTAAAAAATCCTTATTTAAGTGCATCTGACTGGGGATGGCAAATTGATTCAACAGGGCTTAGAAATGCATTAAACAGACTCTATGATCGTTATCAAATGCCATTATTTGTTGTAGAAAATGGTTTAGGTGCTTTTGATAAAATCGAAGAAGATGGTTCAATTCATGACACATATAGAATCAATTATTTAAGAGATCATATTAAAGCCATGGACGCCGCAGTGAATGAAGATGGTGTTGATTTAATGGGATATACAATGTGGGGATGTGTTGACTTAGTATCAGCTTCCACAGGAGAAACAGCAAAACGTTATGGTTTTGTTCATGTTGATAAATACGATGATGGGACAGGAGATTTATCAAGAAGAAGAAAAGACTCATTCTATTGGTATAAAAAAGTAATCGAATCTCATGGAAATGATTTAGATTAGGAAATAATGGATATGATAATTTTTAAAAAGTGAAATCTTAAAAATATCATATCTTTTTTTATTTTAAAGGTAAATAAAGATAATAAATATTTAGTTATTTGTTTATTGTGATATAATCAAAGAAGAGGTGATTATATTGAAAAAAGTAACAGTAGCTGAAATTGCAAAAGAAGCAGGAGTTTCTCCTGGAACAGTAAGCAATGCACTTAATAATAGAAAAGGATCTATTAGTAAAGAAAAAAGAGATCATATTATAGAAGTGGCAGAAAAATTAGGATATTTTAAAACTGGAAAAAGGACAGGTATTTTGACACTTGTTATTTATAGTAAAAAAGAGCGAGTTGTTGGAGACACACCTTTTTTTTCTGAATTGATTAGAGGTTTAGAAAATGAGGCAACGAAACAAGATTATAGATTAAATATTATATATATAGATAGTGATCAGATAGGAGAAATACAACAACTTGATGATGTTTCAAAAAGTGATGGATTAATTCTTTTAGGAACAGAAATGCAGTTAGAAGATGTTGAAAGATTTGAAAATTTTAGAATACCCTATATTATTATCGATAATGCTTATACAAATCAAAAATGTGATTTTTTATCTATTAATAATAGAGATGGGATGTATGAAATAACAAATTATTTAGTTAAAAAAGGGTATAAAAGAATTGGATTGATTAATTCTATTAATCAAATAAATAACTTTAAAGAAAGAAAAATGGGTTATTTACAAGCTATGATGGATAATGGATTAAATGTAGTTCCAGAATTAGAAGCCTTTGTTCAACCAACGATAGATGATAGTTATAGAGATTTTAAGGATTACTTAGTAGAACTTATAAAGGGAGAAGATGAGATGCCAGATGCCTTCGCTGCAGTTAATGATTATATTGCATTGGGGGCTATAAGAGCTATGCAAGAGCTTAATGTCAATGTCCCAATAACAGGATTTGATGATATTTCATTTGCAAGTTATTCAACACCATCATTAACAACTGTCAGAGTAAATAAAAGATATCTAGGGGAAGTTGCAGTAAAAAGATTGATAGAGAAATTTTCTGAAAATGAAAATACATTAAAAATAATGGTAAGTACTGAAATAATAGAACGTGATAGTACTAAATAAATAAGTAAAATATTTAGTTAAAATTTAAATAAAAATTTAGTTTGAGTATTGACCGATGAAACCACTTTCATTATACTTTTGGTTGTAGAGAGTTGCAACACTACTAGAATATGTATGAGATGGAAGGAAAAATAAAATGGATAACAAATATGTTAATAAAGCTTTGGAACTATCATCTAAGGTTGCATCAAATGTTTATCTAGATGCTATTTCTAAAGGGTTGATGGGGACATTACCTATCTTGATTATTGGTTCAATTGGATGTCTTTTAGGGGTATTCCCATTTGATCCTTATTTGCAATTTATTGAAAAAATAGGAGTTAAAACTTATTTCTTAACTGCATCAACAGTAACAACAAGCTGTTTATCAATTTATGCAGCATTCTTAATTGGATATCGTTTAGCTGGAAGTTTTAAATGTGATCAAATTCCAGCAGGATTAATTTCAGTTTTTGCATTTTTTATTACTACACCACTAACAAAAGATAGTGGATTGATGATGGAATTTATGGGTGCTAAAGGCTTATTCGGTGCAATGATTGCTGCATTGATAGCTACAAGAATCTATTGTGCATTTATGAATGTTGATAAATTAAAAATTAAAATGCCAGATGGTGTACCACCAATGATTGCTAATACATTTACAGCATTAATTCCAGCAATATTAGTAGGATTAATTTTCATTGTTGTGGCTACAATATTCTCATTTACTCCTTATGGTTCATTTACACAGTTAGTTTATACAGTTATTGTGACACCTTTAAATTCTTTAGGTGGAAGTGTATGGTCTTTAGTGGTTTTAATTTTAGTACAAATGCTTTTATGGTTCTTTGGAATTCATGGATCAAATGTTATTAGTGGTGTAATTACTGCTGTATATTTACCTATGGCAACAGCTAACTTAGAAGCATATGCTGCTGGTAAAGCCTTACCAAATATTTTATGTAATACATTCTATGATACTTTTAGTGGAATTGGTGGTGCAGGAGGTACTTTATCATTATGTATCGTTATCTTATTATTTGCTAAATCAAAACAAAATAAGACAATGGGGAAATTAGGTATTATTCCTGGGTTATTCACAATTAATGAACCAGTTGTATTTGGTTATCCTTTAATTATGAACCCATTAATGGTAATACCATTTATTCTAACACCAGTTGTACAAACATTAGTTGCTTATTTCAGTATGTACATAGGTTTAGTACCAAGATTTACAGGTGTACAAGTACCATGGTGTATGCCAATTATCTTAAAACCATTACTTGCTGGGGGTTGGCAAGCTGCAATTTTACAAGTTGTATGTATTTTCATTGGATGTTTAATTTGGTATCCATTCTTTAAAGTTTCTGATAAACAAAGATATGAACAAGAACAAAGTTTAGAAGCTACCGCAGAATAGTATTTACAACAGAAAATAAATAGGAGGAAAATTATGTCACTTACAATAGAAAATAATATTCTAATGAAAAATGGGAAACCATTTTTCTACCTAGCAGATACATGCTGGTCTGCATTTACAAATATTAAAGATAATGATTGGGATTATTATTTAGATTATCGTAAATCACAAGGTTTTAACACATTACAAATCAACATCCTCCCTCAATGGGATGCATCCGCCACAGATTTATGTTATGAACCTTTTGAAGTTATTGATGGAAAATATAATTATAAAAAATTAAATTTATCTTATTTTGAGCATGCAGATAAAATGTGCGCACGTGCTAAAGAAAAAGGCTTTGAATTAGCGCTTGTTATAATGTGGTGTAATTTTGTTCCTGATACATGGGCAAGTCAATTTTATTCAAAAGGTCTTATGCCAATAGATTGTATTGACAATTATATAAATATTATTCATGAAACATTTACAAAGTATGAACCACTTTATATTATTAGTGGAGATACTGATTTTAATACGGAACAATGTATTGAATATTATGTTAAATGTGCTAAACAAATAAAAGAATTAGCACCTAATTGTTTATATACAACACACATAAAAGGAAGATATACATATATACCAGATAATCTTTATTCATATTTGGATTTATGTTTTTATCAAAGTGGTCATAATGCTCAAAACTTAGGAATGCCTTACTTACTTGCAGAAGAAATGGCAGATAAATATAAAGGTAAACCAGTAATAAATAGTGAACCATGTTATGAAGATATGGGATATTCCAGACAAATGTATGGAAGATGGAGTAAAGAAGATATCATTAGAGCTGCATGGATGTCTTTACTTTCTGGAGCCAGTGCTGGAATTACTTATGGAGCGGCAGGAATCTATAGTTGGCATACTACAAATAAAGGATTTGAAGCTTCGTTGGGAGAAGGATTTGCGACTCCTAAATGTTGGCAACAAGCTTTATGTTTTGATGGTGCTTGGGATTATGGTTATATAAAATATATATTTGAAACTTATGATTTATATGGGTTAAAAGCTATACAAGAACTACTTGTAAAAGAAAATCCAGAAATTAGAATTGCTAGAAAAGATGATAAAATTGTGTTATATGTTCCACATAATATTGACATTGAATTAAATTTAGATTTGTCAAACTATAAAGCAATTGCAATTGATTTAACAAGAAGATATGTTTCACCACTTCAAACAATTAATGGAAAGACAAGCATTATTAAAATGACATATTTTAATAGAGATGCATTATATATTTTAGAAAAAGATGTATAGAGTTGCGATTATTTGTTCGTTTTCAATTTCAGCAAAAAATATCTGTCATGTTTTGCAAGAAGAAATTGAAAAAAAGCAGCTGAACATAGAAGTTGAAGCATTTCATACAGAAGATTGTAGTAAAGTAATAGGTAATTATGACTTAGTTTTACTTATGCCGCAAATTAGATATAATTTTAAAAATATAAGTAAATTATTGAAACCGATTGAAACAAAAGTAATTACAAATGAACAAATTAATCATATAAATGATTTGTTAGATGTTATTATAGAAAGCAAAGAACAGTGTAAGAAATAAAAATGCACTGTTCTTTTTTAATAATCATAATAATGCTCAATCTTATCAATGAGATCTTTATATTTTTTCTTATTTTTTTTAAGCATCACAACATAATAAGTGACATGGGCTTCTTCTTCATTAATGGGAAGAATTACACGATCAGACATCTTACCCTCTCTTTTAATAGAAAGATTAGAAGTATAAGAAGGAAGTGTTGATGCTTTGACAATTTCATTAAAAGTAAGGCGTTCTTCTTGTAAGAGATATTTAGTTTTTGGGGTTTTTTGCATATGTAAATCATGCCAAAAACCAATATTTGAATAAAGAAGCATGGTTTGACCATCTAAATCATGAAATTTAATTTCTTTTTTACTTGCAAGAGGATGATTTAATGGTAATGATAATAAAAGATCTTCTTCAACATAAGGAATACAAAAATATTGAGAATCATCAATATATTCAGGAGTAATCACAAGGTGATACTCTTTTTCTTTTAATTTTGTAAGTAAATCTTTTTTGTTAATAACGGCTGTTTGAATTGTTATTTGTGGATAAAGTTCTTTAATTAAAGGTTCAATATCCCACATGGGTGCAGGAGAACAAGTTGCAATAGAAATACGATGAAATGATTGATCATAATCTTGTACATCATTTATCATTGTTTGAATACTTTTAATGATTTTTTGAGCATGCTTAACAGCTAATTCACCATTTTTATTAAGAACAATTTTATTTTTATAATGATCAAAGAGTTCTACTCCTAAATCACTTTCTAATCTTTGCATAGAGCGTGAAAGGGCTGGTTGTGAAATTAATAATTCTTTGGCAGCTTTAGAAATTGTTTTATTTTCAGCAATATAAATAAGTTGTTCAAGTTGATTAAGTTCTATCATATAATGACCTCCTACTATGCGTTTAAATTATAGCACATTTCTTTATTGGTATTGTACTTTTAAGTAATAAAAAAATAAAATATGTGTGTAAAAAGGAGAAACTAAAAAATGAAAACATGGTTAATTACAGGATGTTCAAGTGGTATTGGAAAAGGAATTGCGAAAGCTGTTTTAGAAAGTGGGGATCAAGCAATTGTTACGGCAAGAAATAAAGGTAAAGTGATGGATATTGTAGAAGCTTATCCAGAAACGGCTTTAGCTGTTTCTTTAGATGTATGTAGTCAAGATAGTATTAAAAACGCTGTAAAAGAAGCATACGATAAATTTGGAACAATTGATGTTCTTGTTAATAATGCAGGATATGGTTATCGTAGTGCTGTAGAAGAAGGAGAAATCGAAGCAGTTCAAACTTTATATCAAACTAATTTATTTGGACCAATTGAATTAATTAAAGCCGTTCTTCCTAAAATGAGAGAACAAAAATCAGGCTATATTTTAAATGTGACTTCGATTGCAGCAGCAAGATCCGCTGTAGGTTCAGGATATTATGCTTCAAGTAAAGCAGCCTTAGAATTACTTACAAATGGTTTAATGAAAGAACTTGCTCCATTAGGAATTAAAGCAATGGTTGTTCAACCAGGAGCTTTTAGAACAAGATTCTATGATGGTGAATCTTTACAAGGAACAAAAGCTCAAATTGGTGATTATGAAGCAGTCGTGGGTAAATCAAGACCAGGTAACTTTGAAAACAAACATCAACAAGCAGGTGATCCAGATAAAGCTGGTAAAGTCATTGTAGATGTTGTGCATAATGATGATTTACCAGAAATTTTAACTTTAGGTAAAGCAGCCGTAACAGCAGTTAAATCAACTTTAGAAGCAAAAATTGCAGAATTAGATAAATGGGCTGAAGTATCAGCTTCATGTGATTATGAGGAAGGAAAGTAGAAAGATGAAAAGAGTAAGACTTGGAAAAACAGATATGTATGTTAATGCGATTGGACTAGGATGTATGGGATTAACTCATGCCAGTGGACTTCCAACGCCTAAAGAAGAAGCAGTAGAAATTTTAAGAAAAGCACATGACATGGGATATGATTTCTATGATACAGCTGAATGTTATACAGGAGTTAATCCTGATGGAAGTACAGCTTATAACGAAGAAGTTGTTGGTGAAGCTGTTAAACCATTTAGAAAAGATATTATCTTATGTACTAAATTTGGTGTTAAACATATGGGTGATCACCTTGAATTTGATAGTTCACCAGAAACAATTAGAAAATCCTTAGAAGGATCATTAAAGAAATTACAAACAGATTATGTTGACATTTATTATCAACATCGTATTGATCCTAAAGTAGAACCAGAAGTTGTTGCTGGTGTGATGAAAGAATTAATTGAAGAAGGAAAAATTAAAGCATGGGGTATTTCTGAAACAAATGAAGAATACTTAAGACGTGCTCATGCTGTATGTCCTGTAACTGTTATTGAAAACAGGTATTCAATGATGGCTAGATGGCATGAAAATTTAATGCCTGTATGTAAAGAATTAGGAATCACTTATGTTGCTTTCTCTCCTCTTGCTAATGGAGCTCTTACAGGTGCTTATCAATCTAAAAAAGCTTTCGGTAGTGGTGAACAAGACTTTAGACCTGATATGCCTCAATACAGTGAAGAAGGAATTAAAAAGACAAATGAATTATTAGAAGTTGTCTCTCAAATTGGTGAAAAACATCATGCAACAAATGCACAAATGTCACTTGCTTGGATGATTAATAAATATGATTTCATTATTCCAATTCCAGGATCAAGAAAACTTGATAGACTTCAATCTAACTTTGAAGCAGGTAATGTTGAATTAGGTCAAGAAGAAGTTAAAACAATTGATGATAAATTAAATACAATGGAATTTAAAGTATTTGGAGGTCATTAATGATTCAATTAGATAAAAGGGAAGCTTTTCCCTTTTCTTCTAATCCTTTTGGATTGGTTTATGAAAATGCAATAACTGAAAATAAAGAAAATGAAGTTCAAATACATCCAATTACTTATCAATTAAATGGCATAAAAATTGCTTCTAATATCTATACACCAAAAAACTATAGTAAAGATAAACGATATCCTGCTATTGTTATCGCTGTTCCTAATGGAGCAGTTAAAGAACAAGCAGCTGGACTTTATGGACAAAGACTTGCTGAAAAAGGATATATTACAATTGTCTCTGATTGCATGTTTTTTGGTGAAAGTGAAGGAATGCCAAGACAACAAGATATTCCTTATTATCGCATAGAAGATATTAGAGGGATGATTGATGCTATCTTCTCATTTCCTGGCGTTGATTCACAACGTATCTATGGTTTAGGTATTTGCGGTGGTGGAGGCTATATGCTTTCATGTGGACAAATGGATAAACGTTTAAAGAAAATAGCTACTGTCTCTATGTTTAATACGGGAGCGGTTAGACGTGAAAGCTTTCAAAACAGTCAAGCTGATACCGTGTTAAAAAGACTTCATGAGGTTGCTTCTATTCGAGAAAAAGAATTAAATGAAGATACTTTGATTTATAATGCGAATATGACAGAGATGAAACCAGAAGTAGGGCATCAATTACCAATTGAAATGTATCGTGAAGGTTATGAATATTATGTAGAAACACATTTTCATCCTAATAGTCACTCATGTTTTTTACAAAGAAACTTGATGGATTTAATGGTTTATGATCCAGTTCAATTTATGTATCTTCTTGATCAACCATTATTAATGATGGCTGGAGATCATGCTGATACAAATTATATGAGTGAACAAGCTTTTGAACTAGCGATTACGACAAAAGAAAAAGAACTTTATTATCTTAAAGATGCAACCCATATACAAACGTATTACAAAGAAAGTGTTGTAAAAGAAGCAATTGAAAAATTAGATATATTTTATAAATAAAGTTGGTGAAAAAATGCAAAAAGCAATTATTGTTTGTCTAAGCAAACAAAAAGATGAAATCATAAATCTATTACAACTTAATGATTATTCTTTTGAACCCTTATTATCAAATGAACAACTTTATTTGATAGGTGATATCGAAGAATATCAAATTAATTTATTAATTAATATTATTAAACACTATAAAATTATTAGAAATGAAACACAATTATATATAAGTTATAGGGAGATATAAAAATGAGTATTTTATTTATTAATGGAAGTCCTAATAAAAATGGAAATACTGTAAGACTTACTAAAAAATTCTTAAAAGATCAAGAATTTAAAACATTAAATCTAGTTGATTATAAAATCTACAGTTATGGTCAAAACTTTGAAGATGATCAATTAGATGAAGTTATTGAACAAATGAAACAAGCAGATACAATTGTTATTGGTTCACCACTTTATTGGCATAGTATGTCAGGAGCTATTCGTAATGTTTTAGATCGTTTTTATGGTTATGTAGATGAAAGCTTACTTCAAGGAAAAGATATGTATTTTGTTTTCCAAGGATATGCACCTACTAAGGAACAATTAGTGGCTGGTGAATATACAATGAGTCGTTTTGCAAAACTTTATGGTATGAACTATAAAGGCATGATTACTGAATAAAAAAGACTATAAAGAAATCCAGGTTAACTAAGAATTTCTTTATAGCTTTTTTATAATTTTAAATATTCTGCTAGTTTTGTAAGCTTTGGAATACATACAAAATGTTTATCAAAAAAATTTTTAAAAAAATCAATCAAGATTCCATTAAATAAAGCAACAAGCATTGTTCCAATACCAATACCAACGATTCCATGAAACAGCATGCATGACATAATGAAAGATAAAATAAGGAAAATACAATCAAATCCAGTTTTAAAAACTTTTAAAGATAGATGATATTTTTTTGACATTTCTTGTACAAAAAAATCATATATTTGTGGATATAAATAAGACTTATAAAACAATGCAATGGCTATTGCTGAAAGGATAAAACCTATAAGAAAATAAATGATTCGTAGTTGAAAACATATTTCATATTGATTTTGAAAGAAAGGGAAAATTATCTTCCAAACATCAGCCATCGTAGCATACAAAATACCTGTAATAAAAGAGCTTAAATAGGTAATTTTAAACTTCTTCATCAAAACACAAAAAATAATAAATACAATTCCTTCAACAATATACTCTGCTTGACCATATGTAAGTAAGTCAATCTTTTTACTTAAAATATAGGCTGGTCCATTTATAGCAGATAATCCCATATTCGCAATAGTCATTAAGTCTATTGAAAAAGATAAAATGATTATAGCAAACAGATATACTAGCTCACTGTTTATCGTTTTTTTCTTCATTTTATTCACCTCAACGAGCATTATAAAAGTATTCACTCATAAAATTAAAAATGTTTCCAAAAAGGAAACATTTCATATGTCTACAATCAGTAGATAGCTCTTTTCTTTCTATTTTAATTTGATTCATGTATAGTTGAAGTAGGAGGGAAGGTATATGGATAACGTCAGATTTGCACAAACTATTAAAAATGCACGACTTAAAAAAGGGTACACTCAAAGTCAATTAGCTGATTTATTAAATGTCAGTAATAAAACAATCAGTAAATGGGAAACAGGAGTTTCCCATAGTTAAAGATACCACACCAAATATGATGAACCCACGCTTATACACTACCAGCTATAATAAACCGCAAGGACAGCAATTTGATACTGCTGTCCTTGCTTTTATAAAATTGCAGTACACAGAAAAAAGCTGTAAAATGATAAATATATTTGTCCTTGTAACAATTCTCGGACATTTGCCTGTTATACTATCTGCAAAAAGCAAAGGAAGTGAGGATATGAAGCAGATTTTAATTGTCGAGGACGACAGTTTTTTGAATA